>ERZ773046.720-NODE-720-length-20605-cov-5.991727_pt1 | contig 20605 bp, 25 predicted proteins | sample MGYA00580634_ERZ773046 | MGnify/ENA primary metagenome ERZ773046 (study PRJEB29015, sample SAMEA2738127) | human oral metagenome | biome: human oral; feature: human-associated habitat; material: saliva | place: China | collected 2159 ... | reverse complement strand
TTAACGATTAAATAGGTGTTCATTTTTTATCTCCTACGGATTGATACAGGAAAAATAAAGTAGCCATAATCGGCAGGTTTTTTACCAAAGGCGCAAATGGGTGCGCCCACATTTCGGGCAGCCTGAAAGCAATAATCAGGCTGTATGCCGCGACGGTCAGCAATTGCAGCAGCCATATTTCGGAACGGGCGCGAAAGCGGCTGAAGCATAAAAAGGCAAAACCGATGTCCAGCAGTGAAGCGGCGATTAATGTCGGCCACAGCAACGGATCGGGAATACCGACCGAATGCAGCAAATCCAATGACATTTCGGGCATGAAAAACAGAGGTTGGGTACCGCTCCACAGCCATAGCAGCCCCATCGAGTAAGACAGGTAGGCAGGGAGATTGCGTGTAGTTTTGTCGGACATATTGGTTTCCTAATTTCATTTCGGTTTATTTATATATTTAGCCTGTAATTTCTAAAATTTCTGTCAAAAGAGAAATATAAGGGTAAAAAAATTAGGCAGGTTCCTGAATATCATCCTCCCCCGGAGGATTGGGCAAGCTCAAAACGCCAACAATCAAAGAATAAGTACCGCCTATTACCACGCTTGCTAGGAGGCTGGTGACAAAATCTGCGCCAAACAGTAAAAGATATAGGCAACCGCATAAGCATAATGATCCGGTTATGATTGCCCGGATAAGGCCGCGTAAGTCCCTGTATGTAGACGTCAAGCTTAAGATCAAACCGCAAATTAGGGCCGGTACGGTAAAGAATAAAGCATAGTAGCCGATACTAAATGCAAAAAATACCGTAGATGCAGCATAAACGGTGATGACTCTGCCTCTCGGATAGTCGAAATAATCATCTGTTGAATGTGCCATAACACACCTATGATTGAGTAAGAGAAACCGGGGGTTGTGTCTTGTAAATCAATTGGGGAGGCATCATCGGAAAAATTTCTGTATTCCGGCGCCTATTTTTAAAATTTTCACCATGGTTGAGGTGGAAAGCTTCAGCATTTCATTTGCCCATATGGTCAGCGTATTGATGAAATCATGGGTTTGCCGGATTCGCTGTTTGGCGGTTTCATTTTCCTGACTAAATTCAGGACTATCGATCAGGCTTTGCAAAAATTGCCGCGTCGGTTCGATTTCGCGCTGCATGCGCATTTCTGCGATGGTGCGGAACAAAGTCCAGACGTCGTCTGAAGTTTCAAAATGATCGCGTCTGTCGCCCAAGATATGCACGGTATGCACCAGCCTCAGATTTTGCAGCTCTTTGATGCTGTTGCTGACATTGGAGCGCGCTACGCCGAGCGTTTCGGTAATTTCTTCGGCATTCATCGGTCTGCCTAAGATGTAGAGCAGGGCATGGATTTGTGCAACGGTACGGTTGACGCCCCATTTAGTGCCCATTTCGCCCCAGTGGAGGATAAATTTTTCAGTGGTCGGATTCAGTTTCATAGTAAGGGTATTTTATTTTTGTCTTTTATTTCTGTCAATACAGAAATATTTAAGGGCAAAGTTTTTATCAATTTAGGTACGAATTGATTGGCTGATGAACCAGCACCTGCTCCAACTTCAGCGGAGAAAGTGGTTAACATGTTTGGTAATTATAGCTTGTACGGTTACGGTTTTTGTTGGAAGAAAATACTTATGGAAAATCCCCTAAATTCTTGTATGGGGATTTAAGGGATTTGTGGTAATAATTAAAACTAAGAAAAGTGAAATGCAATAATTTTACATAATATACATTATGCGAATAAACTTAGTTTTTTAATGGGTTAAAATCAATTCCAGTGATATAGCGACTTCCTGAATACGCTTTTATATGTACAATTATATCAATAGTTTGTTTTAATAGCTTCATAATTACATCAAACTCTAAACCGCTTCCTTCTTGAGATGCCTTGACCATCAAAGCCAGTTGATCCCAAGTTTGTATTGTACTCCCTGCATGGCAACTAGTAATAGAACCAGGATGCCCTGACGCGCAATTACGAATGAAATAAAATGATTCATCACCCCTAAGCTCAGCAAGAATAATTCTATCTGGCTTCATCCTTAAACAAGACTCCATGCAACTTTTAGCAGATACATTTGCACTACCCTGTCCTCCCTTAGAATAAAGTAAATGAACAACATTCTGATGAGGAATAAAAAGTTCTCTCGCATCTTCAATGCTAATTAACCGTTCATGCAAAGGAATATGGTTTACTAATGCTTTCATAAAAGTAGTCTTACCACTTCCCGTAGCGCCAGATACGACAATATTTTTTTTATACTCAACTGCTTTCTTGAAAAACATTTCGTAGCATTTACCATTTTTCAAATCTAATAGCTCTTTATCATGATCAGAGAGTTGGTTATTCAAATCAACAATTTGATTAAAAAAACCATCTGAACTATATTGACTAAGACTTTTAGTATGTTTTGAAGGTAGTCGAACTGTAATAGAAACCTTCCCTGCATCGCAAGCAGGTGGAATAACAAATTGAGCCCTCTGTCCCGTAGGAAAGGTTAATGACACCATGGGCTCAGATTCTGTAATTCTTTGTCCAGTATTGCTCTCATTCACTACAGCTGTACAAAATTGCCGTGCTCTATCAAAATTTAAACTTTCAACTTCAACTTTTTTCCATCCTTGGGATGTTTCTAAAAATACCTCACCTGGTTTATTGATACAAATCTCAGTTACATCAGGATCTTTCAAAAACGGTGAAATACCCAAAATTTCATATTGATAATTTAAAAAATCTGTAGAGATACTTGAACTTAATTCTTCCATAATAACTTAAATTTTAAATATATATACAACGTAATAATCACAATATTTTTAGAGAATAACAACATGTATTTTCAATATGAATAACTCAACCAAGAGTTACTCAAACAAAATATTAGGTCTGCCTAAAAATTATTAGGCAGACCCAATGATTATTGAATAACTGAGCTGAAATCTATATCCTGAGCAGTGTAAATATTAATCACATTACCTTGATTAATAGTTACAGTATTGGGTCTTGCATTATTACGTTCTAATTGTTGAATTGCTAAGCGCTTTAAAGTTTCAGCAGATTCACTTTCATAAGGATTCTTTATTGTAGATGTCGATGTAGTGACTGTTTTTCCTTCCGGTCCATATTCTGATGCAGCATATTTAAAAGTATCAGAAATCATACTAATTAGGAGTGCAGAACCCAAACGAGATGGCCAATGAGATTTAAATTTACCAGTATGTCCTGCTGCTCCTAAATTATCTACACCAGGTGACTTAAGTGTCACATCAATCCCATCAGGAGTAATAATTCGATCCCAAATAACTGCTAATCTATTTCCTGTTGGGTTACTTGAGCCATACTGTCCCATTACTTTAGATCCCTGTGGTAATAACATATACTTACCACTAGACGAATAAACTGGTTCTGTAATAAGACAAGAAGTAAACCCGGCGACTTCCGATACAATCTTAGTCTCTAAAACGCAACGTAAATAAGTACCCTGAAGCAATAGTTTATCTCTGTTATGCATATAACGAATTGCATTTACTTGTATAGGAGTAGTAGATGTCGTATTTTCCAGATCTCCTCCTTGCACAAAAGATTCACTATTATCTGCACTAGGAATTCCTCCTCCTGGTATTTGACTCTCAATAGGTACCTGCATCTGAATTTGAGGTTGTGGAGTCTCTTGATTAATGGTAGGAGTAGGTATCTCCGGCATATTAGTTTTATTATCAACATTTGAACTATTATTCTTTTCATCTGACAAAGGAATAATATTTTGATTATCAATAACTTGATGAGGTTCAGGTGGAGGTAAATCAGGTACATTTACAACCTCCGCTCTTGTAGGTTGTTGAACTTCCTCAGGCTCACTTATATGGTGATAAGCGAACGCCCCTAACGCGGTCATTCCAAATCCTGCTAAGATAATGAATATAACAGCTTTCTTATTTACTGCCATATCCATAGGACTATTTAATTGGGGAGCATTTTCTTCCAAATTTGCCAGCTGCTGTTGTTCATATTGATTTTTATATAAGTTTTGTTCACTCTCAGCGTGGTCAATCTGATTGTCTTTTTTTATAGAGTTATCATTATATTTTTCTGACATTATTAATTTCTCCTTAAACCTACAACATCATTCCCGTGGCGTAAAACTAAAATGGGATAGGTACCATGGATAACGATAACGTTACCCTCAACATTACTGTTTAGTACAAATTCTTCAGACCTTTCACTTTTTCTTCCATAAATGGTAGGAAAGTCACCTGTGAATTTGCCCTTATTTAAATATATGTAAGTAAACCTTCCATCATCATATATCTTTAATGGAATTAACCATTGGGATTTCTTATCAGCAGCAACATCATAGTTTGTATTGTAGTTTCTTGAAGGATCAAGCTTAAGACTATATCCAGTTAATGTTTTAGGCTTTAAACCAAAGTCTGTTGAGTCAGGATATTTGAACTTAATCTGATAATTAACTCCCTTTCCTACTGCTTCTGATAACTTTTTCCAATTACCTTTAACGACTTTAAGTTCAAAAATGTATTGATGGGCTTGAGTACGAACAATCAGATTAGTATCAGCCATTTCTACTTTGGGGCGTAAATAAAAAACATTTTCTCTTCGAACTAAATCCCAACTACCGCTTAATCCTGAACCAAAATCTTTGATCTTTTCTCTTGGATCTAACTCGATTTGAGTGACTAGTCCCATTGTTGTGTAAACAGGATAAGTTTTATTTTCTTCAAATAAATATTCTTGAATAGTGGCTGCATTCAATTGTTCTTGGAGAACACAAGTTGACAGAATTACAGTAACTAGACATCGTATGATTTTTCTAGACATTATTTATCTTCCTATTGAGTAACGGAAACTGAGGTAGAGGATAGAGGTTCAGCAGTATTTCGAACAGGATCTTTAGCAGAATCACCAGATTCAATTTGAGAATTTGATTCATTGAACGTTGAACTAGTAGGAGTAGTAAAGGTATCGTTTCCAAAATCCTCTCCAGAGGCTGCTGTGCTAGCATCCGGGTCAACTCGATAGGATAAGACTTGAAAACCAAGCGGATTTTTTAATCGATACTTCTCTTCCATTTTTAAATTATTTTTGTAAGTGTATGTCAGTGTTGCTACATTGCTATCAATAAATCTAGACACACCAGTACTCTTATTTAAGAGAAAACGTTGAAACCGAACAGTTGCACTTGAATTACGGCCATCGGATATACCACTATCATTTAAAACAATGCTAAGAATTTTCACACGTATAGATTGTGAAGATCCATATAAGTTGAACGGACTATTAGGATTACTCTTATTCATTAAATTACGGTAACTGTCAGAAACTTCAGTAGTTGACATAGAATAAACAGTAGCCCAATCATTATCATAAATAATTTGGCTATCAAAAGATTCTCTAGCAATAATGAAATAAGAAATATTACTTTTATTGACTGCCTCATTTCGTGTGATAGTCATATCATTCCAGTTGCCAACTAACTTTGCTACAGTAGATTGACCTGTATAAATATCAGCCATAACCAAATAAGGCTCTTTTTCCTTTAGTGGAAGAATGTAAAATAATCCGCCTAATAAGCATAATGATGAAAAAGTAGACACACTTGCAATTATCCATGCCCTTTTTTCATTTTTTCTTCTGATATCTACTAATGTATTTTCGAAATCTAAGGACTTCTTTAGAGATAGTTGAATATTGCCATCTTCAGATTTTTTTCTTTTAAACATGATATTCCAATTTAATAAAGTAACAAAGTTAACACCTTAATGGTTTTGCTCAACTTTTTTTATCTTTTCGTTCACGGCAGTAGTTTTAGTAAGAACGCCTATCTTCTTATGAGCCATAATAACATTATTCTGTAGATAAAACGTCATATTTTTATCTGAATAAAGCTCAGTTAACTCACTCAATGCAGCTTGCAAATCAACGTTACGAATATTTTTGACTTTCTTGTATAACGTAAAATCAGATGAATGATCATATATCACCGAGACCTTAGCTTCCTCCCCCCATCTCTCGAGCAAACCTTTTACCGTAGTATCTAGCTGGTTTACCTGATAAAAATGTGGTTTTATTAAAGGAATCTCAGTAATCTGATCAGATAATTGATTCATTGGCTGCCAAGATTTAGGCAAATTGGGTGCAGAATGAGAATTACAGCCCTGCATTAATATAATTGTTCCAATTGTAACTATCAATAACTTTCTATAGTATTTCATCATCAAAGCCCTATTTTCGAAAAGTCCTAGAATAAAAGCAAAGTTTTACAATGCATTGTAAATTATGATTTACATATTGCTTTTTTTTATAAAATCCTTGTTAAGCATTCTAATGTGTGATAAATTTCGCGTCAATACGTTAGCTTAAATATTTCCTATTGTCATGATTTTTCCTTGCTCAGACTTGGTAGTTCCTCAAAATATAATGCAACATGTCGTTCGAGTTGAGTCCTCAGGAAACCCTTATGCTATAGGTGTAGTGGGTGGGCGACTTCAACGACAGCCACGCAACCTTAAGGAAGCAGTTGCCACTGCAAAAATGCTTGAACAGAAAGGGTATAATTTTTCTTTAGGAATTGCTCAAATCAACCGATATAACATGAAAAAATACGGTTTGCATTCATATGAGCATGCGTTTCAGATATGTCCAAATTTAAAAGCTGGCTCCTTTATTCTAAAAGAGTGTTTTGATCGCTCAAAAAACTGGGGGAACGCATTTAGTTGTTATTATTCAGGTAATTTTGTTACAGGGTACAAGCATGGTTATGTGCAAAAAATTTTTGCTTCAATGAAGCAAATGGCCTATCAAACTTCACCATATTCAATTGTAAAAAAAATGCCATCTAAGGCTACGCAGCCTTATACCGAAAATACTTCATCAGGATTGAGTATAACTAAAGACTACAAAAAACCTTATATAAGTAGTAGTTCCGTAAAATCAATTGAGAAAGGGCAAGAGATATCCTTTCAGAAAGGTATAGATGATCATACAGAAAATTATAGAATAGACAATGCTTTTGTTTTTTAAAATTTATTTATGCTTATTTAATTTCAATATTCATTCGAGTAAAGTGATTTAATATGAAAAATTCAGTATTAAGAAAAAAGAATTGGTTTAATGTAGAAAATATTGCCACTGTTGGGTTTATTGCTGCCGCTATGCTTGCTCCGACTATTGGATTTGCTGCTGATGATTTTACGTCTTCATCAGGTGGGGCATGTAAGTTTATCAAAAATGTGCATACTGTTTTGAATCTTATGTCTGTCGCCGTAGTGACGATTGCAATTATTTTTGCAGGTTATCAAATTGCATTTGCCCATAAAAGAATTGCCGATGTTGCCCCAATTCTGATTGGTGGCGTTTTGATTGGTGCTGCAGGTCAAATCGCCAAAATGTTAGTTGGTAATGCAGATTCTTGCTCCGCAGGCACCACATCTGCAATGCTTCAAATTATGCAATTTTTTGCATAATCTCTGAACTGCATAATCTCTGAACTACGAATATGCAAAAAAATATTGTTTTTCGTGGATGTACTCGACCAGCTACGTTTTTAGGTGTTCCCTATATTCCTTTCTTCATTGGTGCAGGCTCTGGTTTGTTGATGGGTATGTATTTCAATATGTTTTTTTTATTGACTATACCATTTATCATTCTAGTAATGCGGCAAATGGCAAAACGAGATGATATGATTTTTCGTCTTCTTGGATTACGCTTAAAATTCCGTGTAAAAGCTAAAAATCGTGAAGAGTTTCCGGATATATGGTGTTTCTCACCTAATGAGTATCGGCAAAATCCTCCAAATAAATAAAGAAAAACAAGCTCCCGATAATATTTATCGGGAGCTTGTTAGATACCTTAAGATTACGAACAAAAAATGTTTACTCCTGACGCATCTATTAGCCAATTCGTATCACTTTCCACCCATGTCTCACCTACTATTGTCAAAACTAGTGGCGGCGACTATCTGACGACGTGGCATCTTGCCGGTCTGCCATTTGTTGGTCGTGAAGAATGGGAATTGGAACATAAGCACAATACTTTCAACCGCTTGCTACAATCCCTTCGTGCTCCTGATTATGTTAATGTCGCCTTTTGGGTGCATGACATCCGTCGTCGTCGTGGCATCGATTTAAAACCGAAATTTGGTGAATCATTTAATCAACAACTTTCTGACCGTTATTTTGAGCGTTTGTCTCAAGAAAAGCTTATGAATAATGAGCTTTATCTTACACTTATTTATCGTCCTATAGTAGATGGTAAGAAATTAGTTGATAAATCCGGAAATGTCGAACGGCTAAAAGCCGAACAAGAGCAAGCTGTTTCCAAACTTAACGAGTTAGCAACAAACCTTGAGGCTGTTCTTAAAGATTACCTTCCCTATCGTCTAGGAATGTATGAAGGAAATAATGGTACTGTTTTTTCTGAAACTTTGGAATTATTTGGCTATATTCTTAATCGTGTAAACGAGCCCGTTCCTGTTCTATCTGCCCCAGTGTATAACTACTTGCCATTAAGTCGCCACTTATTTTCATCCAAAACAGGGGATTACATCGTACGTACTCCTCAAAATAAAAATTACTATGGTGCAATGCTCAATCTCAAAGAGTATCCTGATGGTACTTTTCCCGGTGTATTGAATGGACTCAAATATTTGGATATGGAATATGTCGCCACACACAGCTTCAGCCCTATGAGTCGTTACGATGCAATGAAAACTCTGGAACGTACCCGTGGTATGATGATTTCCTCAGGTGACAAATCTTTTACACAAATTGCCGAACTGGATCATGCAATGGATCAGCTCGCTTCTGGTAATTTTGTATTAGGTGGATACCATTTCAGTCTAGCAGTTTATGCTGATTCTCAAGAGCAGCTTTCCCAAAATATCGCTGCCGCCCGTGCAGAGCTCTCTAATGCCGGCTTTGTTACGACTAAAGAAGATCTTGCAGTATGTTCAGCATACTATGCACAACTACCGGCTAATTGGAAATACCGAACCCGTATCGCTAATTTATCCTCATTGAATTTCCTCGGACTTTCTCCATTGCATAACTTTGCTACAGGTAAACGCGATCGTAATCCGTGGGGACAGTGTGTGACCGTTCTTCAGACTACCAACGGCCAACCCTACTACTTCAACTTCCATGCTACACATGAAAGTGAGGACTCCGAAGGAGAAAAAGCTATTGCTAATACCATGGTAATTGGTAAGTCTGGTACCGGTAAAACAGCCCTGATCAATTTCCTCTTGAGTCAGGTTCAAAAATATGATCCAAAACCAACTATTTTTTTCTTTGACAAAGACCGAGGTGCCGAAATTTTTGTTCGAGCCTGTGGTGGTACCTACATGGCTCTGGAAAGTGGGCAGCCAACTGGTTTTAATCCTTTCCAGTGTGAGAATACTGAAGCAAATGTCCAATTTCTTTGCAACCTTATGAAACAGCTAGGAGGCAAAACACACTATTCTGCCTCTGAGGATGACGATATTTTACGTGCTGTCCGTGCCATCCTTGATACCCCTCCACAATTACGCAGCCTATCGAACTTCCAGAAATCTCTGCCGAATACCGGAGATGACTCACTTTACGCAAACATTCGGAAATGGACTCGTGGCAATAGCCTAGGCTGGGTATTTGATAACCCTGAAGACAAAATTGATTTTGTAGATGCCAACATTATCGGCTTTGACTACACTGACGTGATTGAAAACCCACAGGTGCGTGATCCTGTCATTGGCTATCTTATCCACCGTATGGAAGAACTGATAGATGGTCGCCGTTTTATCTACGTCATGGATGAGTTTTGGAAAATTCTTGATGGCGAAGGTGGTTTGAAAGAATTTGCCAAGAACAAACAAAAAACTATCCGTAAGCAAAACGGTTTGGGTATTTTTGCCACACAGTCTCCTGAAGATGCCCTTAAGAGCGATATTTCAGCAGCCCTGATTGAACAAACTGCCACAATGATTTTGCTACCTAATCCAAATGCCGACAGAAAAGACTATATTGACGGCTTGAAATTGACAGAATCGGAATTCCAAGTTGTTAAAAGCCTTGACGAACGCAGCCGGTGCTTTCTCGTTAAGCAAGGTCATGCTTCTGCCGTATGTCAACTCAACCTACGCGGCATGGATGACGAGTTGGCAGTAATTTCTGCCAGTACGGACAATATCGACATCATGGATCGTATTGTTAAAGAGACAGCGGAGACAAACAATACCACCATTAGCAAGGTAGCTCCACAAATGTGGTTGGATCGCTTTTATGCAGAACGGAAAGGCTCAGGCAAAAAAGCAACAGTTGGCGTAATACGCAATGGAGAGTAAGCAGCCAAATTATCTAAGTAAATAGTTTCGATTACCTAAAAGTATATTTTAAAAAACCGATACACAGATAATTGAAGGATAAACATGAAAACGGTAAAAACAAAAAGCAGACTAAAACAAACTGCAGCATCAATAATTCTCGGAATGATGTTATTCCAAGCAGTGCCTGCTCATTCTACAGGGTTTCCTGTATTCGATGGAGCATCAGCAATAAATGCAATTCAGCAATTAATGAATTGGAAAACCCGCTTGGAAGGGCTTGCTCGGACTGCATTATCTCAGATTCCTGGAGTGAAGGAATTTATTGATGCGAATCAGAAGGGTGAGATTAAAGCCCTATTTGAAAGACGCAAGAAAACATGCCGTAGAATTCGAGAAAATAATCAAGTATCAGGTACCTATTGTCTAAGAATTGTAGAATTAGAGGAAACAAAATATAAAGTATTGTCTGAAATGGATAATGATATGAAGAATGAATTCAGTGCTGTTGAAAGTGCCATTAGCCAGCAAGCTTCTTTTGCCAATTCAAAAGGTATGATGGGAGCAATAAAAGGATTTGCATCATTTGCTTTTTCCAATTCTACGGGCAAGGCAGAATCATCTGAAAAAGAAGTTCAAATTCGCTTACAAGCAATAGAAAGTAAGTTTAGACGATACGAAGGCCAACTTAATAGGATAGATAGGACTATTGAGCAATATAACAAAGTGCGCAAACTGATCACAAAAGAGCAACTAAACGGTAGTGGGAATTTAAATACCGCACTTCGAAAAGGCGTTGCCGCGTCATGGCTTGAGATGAAGGCAAAAAAGTTTAATGATGATGCTAAAAGCAAAAGGGCGGCCACCAGTCAAGACCCAAGATTTCAAAAATTCTAGGTCAAATGACCGATTAGTGTTTTGACGTCGTCTGAAAGCATAGTTATTTTTAAACACATTAAAAATTTTAGGGTGGTAATTCGCCCTAATGACTAACATGAGAAAGCTATTACATCATGCTGGATTTATTTCTCTATACGGGTGTGCGCGATTACATCTACGCCCGTATAAGCTTTTTTACTGAAAAAGTATTATCCCAAAACCTCACACTTGCTTTAACAACCGTCCTCGGACTGCTTACTCTTTGGGTTATGGTTCAGGGGTATCTGATTGCAACGGGGCGCTCCCAGGAAGGTTTAAAAGGTTTTGTTTATAACTTAGGTAAAAGTTATTTTATCGTTGCAGTTGCACTAGGGGTTGCGGCAGGCAGTAGTTTCGGCGTTCGTGTCCTTACAGAAGATTTAACAGACGGTATCAGTCAAATTATGAGTGGCGATAGTGATTTGGGTAGCGAATGTCTGCTTGACCGCTCCAAGGCGATTAGCGGCTGTAAAATTGATTTAAACCTGAAAACGACCCAAACTATCCTATCCAGCCTATCCGCAATCGATACGGCGGAAGACGATTATCTTGAAGAAAAACTGGGGCAAGCCAAGCTGTTCGCAGGTATCGGTACAGCAGGCCCGGCAATCGTTGCAGGAACGATGCTGATTATGTTCCGTATTGCCATGGCTTTGTTTATCGGCTTCGCTCCTATCTTTATTTTGTGCCTCCTATTCAAAAAAACCGCGCCTTTGTTTCAAAAATGGCTCTATTATGGTTTGGCGACCATATTTTCTGGCGTAATGCTGGGTGTGATGACGGAGATCAGCATGGATTTGGTCGGCAACCTTTTTGGTGGTACGGAGGCAGGAGGCTTTATCGCAAAAGTCATCGGCGGCGGCAGTCAAGTTGCGATTATGGATACCGTTATGCAACAGTTGGGATTGGGATTGATACTTTCAACTTTACTGATTACCGTTCCTCCCATGGCTGGAATGTGGTTTCACGGAGTAATGGGAAGTTACAGCGGCTATAATGCATTGCAGGGATGGGGAGGCGGACAACAAGCAGCTACTCCACCTGGGATGAACAGTCAACATCAACAGGCTAACTACAATGTACAGAATGTTTCTGGAAACTTAACTAAGTCAGGAGTTAATCCCAATTATAAATATGTAGATAGAGTAAATTATAATTCAACACCAAATCAACCTACTGATACTACCAAAACTATTGGACAATCCGATAAAGGCTTAGCAGAAAATATGCCAAAAACATATTATCCATTGCCTTCTTTGAAAGAAGACCCAGAATCTGATAAAAAGAAATGATTGGAGCAACGATGAAGAAAGTACTTTTAATTCTCTTGAATTTGATAAGTTTGGATGTATATGCTCACAGCTGCGGTGGCGAGTACCAACCTGCCACAGGAACTTGCCGTATTATTGATAGTTCGGGGCGGCAGATTTTATATAACGTTGGTTCTCCACAATCTTCCAACGGTGTCTCAAATCAAAGCGAAGTTATTAATATCAACGTCCCATCAAAATATGGTGCATGGGCAGTCAACCCTAAAACAGGTATTTCAGCAGATGCTATCAATGCCCCCTCTCTTGAAATCGCAAAGGAAGGAGCAATTAAAGCCTGTGAACAGGGAGGTCGTAATGCACCTTGTAAAGTATTAGCTTGGGTCAGGAACGGTTGTCTCGCAATTGCACAGGGAAGTAGAGGGAAAAGGCCAATGATATACTCGGGGCATACTGGACATCCTTACCGTGCCGAAGCTGAAGCCTTGAAGCAATGCCGAGCTGCGGGTGAGCCAAAATGTAAAATTATCGCACCTGAAGGCTGCTCGCTGCCGTACCTTTGATAAAAAGGTCGTCTGAAAATTTTCAGACGACCTTAAACAAAAGGAATAAGACTGATGAAAAAACTGCTTTTTATCTTATTGGGGCTGGCGGGTCTCAATGCTTATACTGCAGGCTCAACCTATGATGTAACCAAAGGCGCATTGCAAAATAATACAGCATTGTGTGGATACGGATATAACCCTAACTGCGGCTCCCGCACTCAATATCAGGAACAACAGCCTACAGAAATTATTGACATTGAAGTTCCGTCAAGATACGGCGCATGGGCAGCTAACCCTAAAACGGGTATTTCGGCAGATGCAATCAATGCCCCCTCTCTCAAAGTTGCAAAGGAAGGAGCGATCAAAGCCTGTGAACAGGGGGGGCGTAATGCACCCTGTAAAGTATTTGCCTCGGTTAGGAATGGCTGTCTCGCAGTCGCACAGGGGAGTAAAAAAGCGTACCCCGGAGGTAGTAAACATCGTTACCGTGCCGAAGCTGAAGCATTGAAGCAATGTCGAGATGCGGGCGAGCCGCGATGTAAAATTGTCGTACCTGAAGGCTGCTCGCTGCCGTACCTTTAATACAAGAATCGTCTGAAAGGTTTCAGACGACCTCCTTAACCCTCTTAACCCTCTTAACCTCTGATTTAAAGAGCTAAAAACATGAAAACTTTTTCCACCCTATTTGTTACCGCAGCCCTGATTCCTTCTTTGGCTTCAGCCTTCTCTATAGACTCCCTCAATCCCGTCAAAATTAAAAACGATGAGGAACGCCTCGCCTGCGAAGCCATTATGTGTCTTTCTTCACCTGGTAGTTCCCCGGCTCAATGCCATCCTTCACTACGCAAATATTTTTCCATTAAATTCAAACACGGACATGATACCTTGAATGCCCGTCGTAATTTCCTAAAAAAATGCCCTGTTTCCAATAATAAGGAAGTCAGCGGTATGATTGATTCAGTTGTTCGATAATTATTAATGGTATTTTAAAAAGGTCGTCTGAAAACTTTTCAGACGACTTTTTTCTTCTTCCTATAAAGTATATTCAAAAAACGACAGGAGACAAATACAGTTTATTGGACAGGGAGTCTGTTTCGTGCAGATTGGACAATTTTGGGCGAAGGCTGCCCTGGCTCGGTTATGATTTGTCTAGATAAAATTTTATCTACCCAAATCATATTCAGATTTTAGACGTACTTTCTAAATATGATTTGTCAGAGTCAATTTTATCGTTACCTGATATTAATATTTATCCTGCAATCTACCATCCTGCATGGTCATTACTCTTTCAAACCGCATGGCAAGCTCATCATCGTGAGTAACAACAATCAGGCTTGTATTTAATTCTGTTTTCAGATCCATCATCATGTCCAAAATGTTTTGGGCATTTTTCCTATCTAAATTACCTGTCGGTTCATCAGCCAGAAGGCATTTGGGGCGTGTAACTAAGGCTCTTGCGATAGCAGCGCGCTGTCTTTCACCTCCTGACAGTTCGCTTGGACGATGTAATATCCTTTGTTTCAATCCAACTTTTTCGAGCATATCGGCAGCTTGTGTTTCTGCTTCCGCTTTGTTTTTTTTGCCGATTAAAAGCGGCATCATTACGTTTTCAAGTGCAGAAAATTCAGGCAGCAAATGATGGAACTGGTAAACAAAACCCAGATAATTATTGCGCAATTCTCCCAGTTGTCTCTGAGACATATCGCTTATGTCTTGATTCATCAGGGTAATTTTCCCCTCTGATGGTTTGTCCAAACCGCCTAAAATATGTAAAAGGGTTGATTTACCGCTACCTGACGAACCGATAATACTGATACCTTCTCCTTCTTTTACTTCAAGATTCAGGTTTCTCAATACTTGTACGTTTAATGAACCGTCCCGGTAACTTTTTCCGATATTTGTGCATTTCAATACTATATTGTTATTCATATCGTAAGGCCTCCGCCGGTTGTGTTTTGGCTGCACGCCAACTTGGATAAAGTGTGGCAAGGAATGCCAATCCTAAAGAAATACAGGAAATAACCGCCACATCCCGCATGTTTACGTCGCTGGGCAAATAGTCGATAAAATAGATTTGCGAGTTGATAAGGTGAACACCGAAAATTTTTTCAAAGAATGCAACGATTTTGCCGACATTCCAACCGAGTAATACGCCGCATACCACGCCGATAAGCGTTCCAAAAAAGCCTGCAAAAGCCCCTTGTACCATGAAAATTTTCATAACTCCTGATGGCGCAAGACCCAATGTGCGCAAAATGGCAATATCGGCTTGTTTCTCCGTTACCGCCATCACTAAGGACGATACCAAATTGAAGGCTGCAACGGCGATAATCAACGTCAGGATGATGAACATCATGCGTTTTTCCAACTCTACTGCTTCAAAGTAGCTGCGGTTATTGAACGTCCAGTCTCTAACCCAAATTGAATCTTTTTTGGAAGGCGGGATTAAATTTACAGTAAACGAGGGAGCATTTTGCGGATCAGCCAGTTTCAGGCGCAGCCCGCCGAAATTTTCACCCAATCTATACAATACTTGGGCATCTTGGATATGCGTCATCGCCAGGGAATTGTCTACTTCATATACGCCTGTTTTGACTAAGCCTACGACGTTGAACTGTTTCAGACGAGGTACGACGCCTGCGGGGGTAACATTGCCCTCAGGGGTGATAACGGTAACTTTTCCTCCGACTTCCGCGCCTAAAGCTTGAGCCAGGCCTTCTCCTAAAATAATATCGAAGTTACCGGGTTTCAGACTGTCGAAACTGCCCGCAGGCATATCTTTTCCATAATCTACAACATTCTTTTCTTCGGATGGTAAGATACCGCGGATTTGAACCCCTCTAACTTCCCCCGCATTGGCAAGCAAGGCTTGATCGGATATGTAAGGCGCGCTTGCCAGCACTTCTTTTTTATCTTTGACGATTTCACGAAGGTTTTGCCACCCTAACCCATTGCCATTATCGTAATAACCGATTTCAGCATGAGGGGCGACATTCAGTAACTGCCCTCTGATTTCCTTTTGAAAACCGTTCATTACAGACAGTACGGTAATCAGAGCGGTAACGCCTAATGCAATACCGATAATTGAAATCATGGTGATAAACGACATGAATCCATTGCGTTTTTTCGCCCTGAGATAGCGAAGTCCGATCCATGTTTCCAAAGAAACCATCCGAATGCTCCAATGTATGTTGAAAATCGAATATTGTACCGTAAAATACCGCCCTAGTCCGAGTCATTCCGATAAGCCGACATCCGTATGTAAATGCCGACGGTCAAATTGCCAAGTACCGTAAATTTCGCCCTGAAGCTTGCATAATCCGTCATATGGCCTTATTCTGAGCAAACGGTACACACTACCGATATTAAAAAAGGAAACAACCTCATGAAAATCAGTAAAATTTTGGTTTTGCCCATCATTGCTGCCGGCTTGGCTTTGAGTGCCAATTCATACGCAAAAGAAATCAAAATTAGTTCAAATAACACATCTTACTCTGATGCAGACGTCCAAAAACTGGCTGCGACTGCAGTCGGGATGGGTGTTAAAGAGCCTGTCAGCCTGAATGCGGGTAGCGGGATTGTTACCGTATCCGGCAACAGCGCGACAACCTGTACATTTAAAGTTGGCAGCGGTTCGTCTCCGCAAATTCAAGGCGTAAGCTGTAAATAATTTATCCGATTGATTTCGTTACATCATTTTTTCATAACAAAGGTCGTCTGAACATTTTCAGACGACCTTTGTCATTGTTAGCGTTGATTGCCCTACTCTTCCATCGAATCGGTTTTCAACATACGCCGTTCATATACTGCCTGTGCCAAAGTACCAGCATCGACGTATTCAAGCTCTCCTCCTAAAGGAATGCCTCGCGCAAGGCGGCTGACTTTATAGGGCAAAGGTTTGAATAGTTCTGCCAACACATAGGCCGTCGCATCACCTTCGGCGGTAAAGTTGGTTGCAATAATGATTTCTTCAACTTTGCTGTTTTGTAGGCGTGCAACCAGTTTGTCTAAAGAAATATGAGAAATATCCATGCCTTGGGCAGGACTGACCTGCCCCATTAAAACGAAATAAAGTCCGTCATGGCAATTGGCTGTTTCCATATTAGAAACATCGGCAGGCATATGGACTATCATCAACCTGCGGGGATCACGGTTGGCATCCGAACAAATCTCACATAAATCACTTTCGCAAAAATTGTTGCACATCCGGCAATGCTGAACCTGCAACAAAGCGTATTGCAAAGCCTCAACCAAATTTTGGGCTTCCTGCCGTTTATGCTGCAAAAGTTGATGTGCCATCCTTTGTGCAGACTTGGGACCGACATTGGGCAGAACTTTCAAAGCGTTAATCAGGCGTGTCAACGCATCGGGTGATTTACTCATTTTTTCAGACGACCTTTGAGGGCTTTGTAAACGAAACGGTCGGGAATATCCGACCGTTTGCTTAAAATGTGCCGTTTTATTCGGCAGAATTATCCAGTTTTTGCGAACCTTGAACCTGCTCAATCTGCTTACTCAGATATTGCAGCAACCGGCTGAATATATTGGCAGATTGGTTTTGTACCAAAGCCTGTTTGGCAGCGGGAATTTGTGCCGAAACATTTTCCGGTGCAGCAATGCTTTGAACTTCCATAATAACCGGCGAAGGCAGCCCTTCCAACAAAGCAAAAGCCGGTTTGCCATTCGCAGGGCGGGCTTTGATCAATTCGTTGTAGGCTTCGGGCGGCATGGATTTTCGAGCGTCCTGTGCTGACAACTGCTCAACGGGCGACCATTGTAAATCTACGTTCTTTCCTGCTTTCAAGTCCGCCAAAGTTTCTTGCGCTTTCTTCTCGGCCAGTTTTACCGATTCGCTACGGACATAGGAAGCCTGAACTTTATCTCTCGCTTCGGTAAATCCGGCTGTTTTTTCTTCACGGACTTCTTTGGCGCGAACGACCCAAACGGTATTGTTGTCAATATTGATAATGTCTGAATTGTGTTTTTTCTTCAAGACATCTTCGCTGAATGCCGCGCTAGTCAACGCATCGGGCATACCTGCTGCTTTGGCATCGGCCTGCGTCAGCCATTGATCGGAAGTTTCGATTTTCAAACCTAGTTTTTTCGCCGCCTCATCTAAGGAATTCGGATGATTAAACGCTTCTTCAGCGAGTTTTTCTTTGGCGGCATTAAAATCGGCGGAGGCTTTTTTAAGTTTCAAAGCAGCCTCAATGCGTGCTTTTTCTTTATCGAACTCAGGCTTGGGGGCATTTTGTGGCAATGCGGCAACTTCTTCGTCGAATACTTTTTTGACTTCAGCCGCACTGACGCTTTGCTTCTCCGCCAAATGGGCTGCATTAAGGGCAACGTATTCAAGCTTCACGGCTTGGGGAATCAGATAATCTTTTTTATGCGATTCATAATAACGTTGCAAAGTTGCATCATCCGTTTTGACTTGTGCCGCAAATGTTTCCGGTCTGAATGTAAATGAACGGATGGTACGGTTTGACTGAGTCAGCTTAATCAGCTGCTCTGCTTGAGAATCGCTGATAATTGCCCCGTTCTGAACTAGGTTAATCAAATTTTGCAAGGCAAACTGCTCGCGTAAATCATCAATGAATTGGTCTTCGGACATACGGCGTTGGCTCAGATATTGCGTAAACAATGCCTGACTGAATTTACCGTTGGCATCATGAAATGCCGGATCATCGACAATAGCCTGCTTAACCTGATCCATAGACACATCTATGCCCATCATCTTTGCGCCCTCTTTCAGGTAGGCACGCTGAACCAGCCCGCTAAATATGGCTTCGCGGCTTTGCCCGCCGCCTGCGGCCTGATCCGCCTGTACGGCATTATTCAAGGTGTGATCGCTTATTTTTTCGCCACCGACCTTGACGATATAGTCGGAGCCGGAGTTTCTCGCAGTTTCGACACCAAAGCCGACAAAGGTCAGCGCGATCAGACCCAGTAGGATTTGGGCGGGAGTTTTATATTTTTCAACGGTATGGAACATATTGGTTTGAGGGCGTAATGGTTAATGGCAAACGCGCATTGTAGCGTTTTTTCAAGGATTCCGCATCTTTCAGACGACGTTTTATTCCGAAAAAATCTTCTGATAGTTTTCGACAGAAAATCCGACGTAAACCCTGCCCTCTTTACGCAAAACCGGACGTTTGATCAAACTTGGATTTTTCGCCATCAGTCGGACCGCCCCGTCCGGACTATTTTCGGCAGCTTGACGGTCGGCATCGTCAAGTTTGCGCCATGTCGTACCACGTTTGTTGAGCAGGATTTCTAAAGAAAACTGTTCCAGCCATTGGCGGATAACTGCCTCGCTCGGGGCGTTTTTCTTAAAATCGGAAAATTCGTACACAATATTATTTTCAGCCAACCAGTTGCGTGCCTTTTTAACAGTGTCGCAATTTGTGATTCCGTATAATTCAATCATGCTGTTTCTTTCTTGTTGATGCTTGGTAAGCTCTCATTTTACTACATTCCCCAAGTGAAATAAGCTAGAATACCTGTCCGCAATCCCTTAATCGGGAAACAGGTTATAGAAGGATTCCCTATGCAAAGCCGTTTACCTTTTTTCAGCGTCATCCGTGTCGGCGGAGAAGATCGCGCTTCATTTCTCCATGGCCAACTATCCAATGATATTAATCACTTAACTGTAAATCATTCCTGCTACGCGACTTACAACACACCTAAGGGACGTGTTTTGGCGAATATGGTTGTATTAAACCGAGGGGAAGATTTATTGCTGGTTATGGCAGCGGATTTGGCTGAATCGATTGTGAAACGGCTGCGTATGTTCGTATTGCGCGCCAAAGTTGAATTTACCCCCCTACCCGATTTTGCCGTTGCAGGCATGCTCGATGAAAGCTGCCATGCTACCCCGCCCGACTCACCCAGCCTTTCTTTTGAGGCATCACTGGAAAACGGTGTATATACCATTCCCCTGCCCCATAAAGGTCGTCTGAAAATCGGTGAGGCGGCGCTGCTTCCCGAATATGATGCCCAAGCCGAAAATGCGTGGAATCTGCACGAGATCCGCAGCGGCTATCCATGGATTTCTGCTGCGACCAAAGAAACCGCTGTTGCGCAAATGCTCAACCAACACATCATCGGCGGCGTACATTTCAAAAAAGGCTGCTATCCTGGTCAAGAAATTATTGCGCGCGCCCAATATCGAGGCCAAGTAAAACGCGGGCTGGCGGTATTGAGCGGAGATTCATTGGAAGCAGCAGGTGTAGGCGTGGTTTCCGAAGGTGCGGAAGCTGGACAAATCATCAACACTGCGCTAACTGAAAATGGCAGCTTAAGCCTTGCCGTCATCAAGTTTTCCGCAGCGCAATCCCCTCTTACGGATGCAGACGGCAACGTATTGAAACAGGAAAAACTTTTCTTTTCCGTTTCTGAAGAATAGCCTGTCCAACATAACATGGTCGTCTGAAATCTTTCGGAATAAGGTTTCAGACGACCTTTTGTCTCCTCCTTACATCCCGTTTCGACGGCTGTTATAGTGGATTAAATTTAAATCAGGACAAGGCGACGAAGCCGCAGACATTACAAA
>ERZ773046.708-NODE-708-length-20778-cov-7.072914_pt1 | contig 20778 bp, 17 predicted proteins | sample MGYA00580634_ERZ773046 | MGnify/ENA primary metagenome ERZ773046 (study PRJEB29015, sample SAMEA2738127) | human oral metagenome | biome: human oral; feature: human-associated habitat; material: saliva | place: China | collected 2159 ... | reverse complement strand
TCTGATAAGCTGCAGAAGCTTTGCTTATGCTTATTTCTTTTCGATCTATTTGCAGGCGTCTATGAGCATAACGGTCGGTGCCAAGTTTTGTATAAAGGTCTATCCAACTACCATCTGCGCCGTAACCTATGGCATCAACATCTGGTAAAGACAGTCGTTGCTGCGCATAAAGACTGGTCATTATGCAGCAAGAAAACAATAAAAAGAATACGAATTTTCTCATAGATTTATCTATATGAATGGGAGATAATCATCCTAAATTGGGCAAAAGACCTGCAATACAGATGAAAAGTAGCAATGGATGTCCTAACTATAAGTTCTCAACTTTGAACTTTATAAGGCATCCTTATTCCAATTGAACTATTTGTTAGTCGAGCCTTCTACCTGTTAATTTCTCCACCATGATCCTTGCAGCATTGTCTGGTGCAACCTCATTTCCTAATCGCTCACGTACGAGTTGGTAGTCAGTAAGCATATGTTCACGACCTGGTTGACCAGGAAGAATACGATAGAGTTCGTTAGCAATATTATAAATAGAGAACCTATCCGCAAAGAGTTCCTGTACAATCTCTTTGTCAGCGATAAGATTAACAAGAGAGATAAAGCGCACTTTGATGATGTGTTTGAAAGCAAATCGAATGAGTTTGGGGACAGGAGTCTCGTAACATACTACCTGTGGGACATTCAATAGTGCTGTTTCAAGTGTGGCGGTACCACTGGTTATAAGTGCAACAGTAGAGTGGGAGAGAAGTTCGTAAGTTTGCATTTTAACCATCTTTGCTTCACTATCACCTAAGAACTTCTTATAATAGGCTTCACCAACTGATGGTGCAGCAGCAATAACCATCTGATAATCCTCAAAATGACGAGCAGCTTCAAGCATAGAAGGGAGATTATCTTTTATCTCTTGTTTGCGACTACCGGCAAGTATTGCGATGATTGGTTTGGCTGATAATCCGTTCTTTTGGCAGAATTCATCCTTTGATTCGGTGTAGATGTGGCGGAAGTTATCAACTTCTTCTGCCGTAGGATTTCCTACATAGTGTATCTTGTAGTTGTGTTTCTTCTCATAGAAAGGTATCTCAAACGGCAGAATAGAAAACATCTCCTGCACATCACGCTTGATAGCTTTGATACGCCACTCCTTCCATGCCCATATCTTTGGTGATATATAATAGTAAACAGGGATTCTTGTATGCTTCTTTACGAACTTAGCTATGCTAAGGTTGAAGCCTGGATAGTCGATGAGGATGACAACATCAGGTTGCCATCGTACAATGTCTTCCTTGCACATCTTCATGTTTTTGAAGATGGTTGGCAAGTGAAGAAGTACTGGGATAAAGCCCATGTAAGCTAATTCACGGTAATGTTTTACACGTGTTCCTCCTACTTTTGTCATTAAGTCACCTCCAAAGAAACGGAAATCAGCTTCAGGATCATATTGCTTGAGTGACTGCATGAGACGTGAAGCATGTAAGTCGCCAGATGCTTCTCCAACTATCAGATAATACTTCATTGAATAAAAGTCTTTAAAGTGATTCCCAATCTTTCATCTTATTGAGCATATCGTAGTCTGTAACGTCAATTTTTGATGGTGTTATAGTTACATAACCATGCTCTAACGCCCACTGATCGTTGTCCGTAGCAGATGGTTCATCGTTCCGATAGTGCCCTGTCATCCAGTAATAATTAAAACCCCGAGGATGCTTACAACACTCTACTTCACGCGTCCAACTGCCGAATCCCATCCGGCAAACCTTTATTCCTGCAAAGTGTTCAGCCTTAGGGAAGTTCACATTTAGGCATACTCCCTTGGGTAATCCTTCTGCAAGTACCTTCTTAACAATTATCCTTACATAATCACGTAAGTGGGAAAGGTCGGCTTCTGGATTATAATCACAACTTGAGAAAGCTATGGAGGGGATGTATTTCATACAGCCTTCGTAGGCTATTCCCATTGTCCCACTGTAATGATTGTTCACAGATGAGTTATCTCCATGGTTGATACCACCAAGGATAAGGTCGGGCTTACGGTCCTTTAGAATCTGGTCTAATGCTATTTTTACACAATCAACAGGTGTACCAGTGCATGACCATACCTCACAGTCTGGGATGTTATGTTGTCTTTTAATTAGAAGATAGTCAACAACAGAGAACGCACATGAGAACCCTGAACGGCCTGATTCTGGTGCACAGACAACAACATCAGCAAAGTCTATCAAGAAAGAGACGAGTGTTCGGATGCCGTTGGAGCGATATCCATCATCGTTAGAGATGAGTATGAGTGGTTTCTTAAAATTCATAATTTCGCTTTGATTTAGTTGCAAAAGTACGAAAAAAGGTTCACAAAGCCCTGCAATCTCATATAAAATATGTATCTTTGTGGGCTATAAACACATACGAATTAGATATAGAAAATGGGAAAGATTATCGCACTCGCCAATCAAAAAGGCGGCGTTGGGAAGACAACTACCACTATAAATTTAGCAGCTTCACTGGCAACATTAGAGAAGTCAGTTTTGGTTGTTGATGCTGATCCACAGGCTAATGCTTCAAGCGGTCTGGGTGTTGACATCAAAGAGGTGGATTGTTCTCTTTACGAATGTATCATTGACCATGCCGACATTAAAGACGCAATCTACACAACCGATATAGAAGGGCTTGATATTGTCCCAAGTCACATTGATCTTGTTGGTGCAGAGATAGAGATGTTGAAGCTTAACGGACGTGAGAAAGTTATGAGCAATCTGCTGGCTCCTATTCGTGATGACTATGATTATATCCTGATTGACTGTAGTCCTTCACTTGGTTTAATAACTGTAAATGCACTGACAGCAGCTGATTCTGTTATTATCCCTGTCCAATGTGAATATTTCGCACTGGAAGGTATCAGTAAGTTGCTTAATACGATTAAGATTATTAAGAGCAAACTGAATCCGAAGTTAGAGATAGAAGGTTTCTTGTTAACAATGTATGATAGTCGTCTTCGTCTTGCACGTCAGATATATGATGAGGTGAAACGTCACTTCCAAGAGCTGGTATTTAAATCTGTTATCCAGCGTAATGTCAAGCTTTCAGAGAGTCCGAGCCATGGTTTGCCAGTCATTTTATATGATGCTGAATCCACTGGTGCAAAGAATCATCTCTGTCTTGCGAAAGAAATTATTGAAAAGAATAAGAAATAAAGAATAAAGAAGGGAAAGCGGAGAGTAGTACTTTGTATGTTGTAGACATTGTATCTATCACCCTTTTACTCCTTTTTAACTCCTTAAAATGGCTGTACATAAGAAATATAATCGTAATGCGAAGACCAATGCCCTTGGTCGAGGTTTAGATGCGCTGATATCCACAGAGGCAGTAAGTACGCAGGGTAGTTCTACTATTAATGAGATAGCAATAGATCAAATTGAGGCTAATCCTAATCAACCACGCCGTGAGTTTGATCCTGTCGCATTGGAAGAACTGTCAAATAGTATTCGTGAACTAGGACTTGTTCAGCCTATCACATTACGACAAATAGATGATAATCGTTTTCAGATTATTGCTGGTGAACGTCGTTGGCGCGCCTGTCAGTTGGCTGGTCTGACGGCTATTCCTGCTTATATCCGCACCATCAAGGATGAAAATGTGATGGAATTGGCGCTGGTAGAGAATATTCAGCGTGAGGATCTGAATGCTATAGAGATAGCTTTGGCTTATGAGCATCTTCAGGAAAAAAGTGGAATGACACAAGAACGTGTTGCTGAACGTGTTGGAAAGAGTCGGGCTGCAGTAGCCAATTACCTACGATTATTGAAACTTCCTGCTCAGGTTCAGATGGCTTTGCAGAAGAAAGAGATAGATATGGGACATGCCCGTGCTTTGCTTTCTCTGAATAGTCCATCTCTTCAGCTGAAGCTTTTCCGCGAGATACAGAAGAACGGTTATAGCGTTCGTAAGGTGGAAGAGCTCTGTCAACAGTTGAATAGTGGGGAGGATATCCAGACTGCAAAGAAGAAAATAGCCGCTCGTACACGTCTTCCAGAAGAATTTAACATCCTTAAGCAGCGACTCTCTTCGTTCTTTAATACTAAGGTTCAGATGAGTTGCAATGCTAATGGTAAGGGGAAAATCAGTATCTCTTTTGCTTCAGAGGAAGAATTGGAGCATATTATGGAGGTAATGGATAAAATGAAGTAAGCCAGTTGAGGGCTTTTGCATTAGGTATTAGATAGATAAGAAGGGATAGTGATGAAGTTTAATAGTATAATAAGCAGAGGGCTGTTAGTAGCTGGTATGTTCATTTATGGGATGAGCATGCATGCACAGTATGTACCTACGGACTCCATAAAAGTAATCTATCCTGGTGATTCTGCTGTTGTTGAGGTTCCTAATTCACAGGATAAGTATGTTGAACAAAAGGCTTTGTTGACTCCAGATGATGAGGGAAAACTCTCTTCAGTCGTTAGGAAAGACAGTCTGAAAATGATGAAGAAAGGGCGTGACTGGAGCAAATGGCGTCCTAATCCTAAACGGGCATTATGGTTAGCGATAGTCTTGCCGGGTGCTGGGCAGGTCTATAACCGTAAGTATTGGAAACTCCCAATCTTTTACGGTGGCTTCGTTGGGTGTATCTATGCTATGACATGGAACAATCAGATGTATCACGACTATGCACAGGCATATATCGACATAATGGATAATGATCCTACAACGCAGAGCTATAATAACTTCCTTCATTTAGGAACGACGATTACTCCTGCTAATGAGGAGCGTTATAAGAATATCTTTAAACAACGCAAAGACCGTTATCGGCGATGGCGTGACTTAAGTATCTTTACGACGATTGCTGTTTATGCACTCTCTGTTATTGATGCTTATGTCGATGCTTCACTGTCTGATTTCGATATATCAGATGATTTGTCGTTGCATATTGCACCGACGATTATATCTGACAAGAGTCTTGCTACTCCTAATAATCCTTTCCGCTCATCGGCTATTGGACTTGGATGTAGCTTGACTTTCTAACAGTAGTGCACTGAATTTGCACTAACCAAAGGGTAAATAATGAGTAGAAAGAGACGTATCTTCTCCTTTATTATAGGTCTTGGATGTGTTTGTACCATGCAGGCACAGCAACAGACCGTTATAGATGATCATGGCAAGACTGTTGAAGTCATGATTCCAGATGCTGATGGAGCGCTGTCTGGTTATGTTAGTGTTGATTATTCCGATGATAAGTTTTATGCAAATGGTTCGTCACAGAAGAATAATATGAATGCTGACGCAGAGAATGGAATGGAGGAGATAGACCGTAAGATTCGTAATCTCTCCAATGTCATGTCACTGACTTGTAATGATGAGGTGAAGAAATATATTGACCGTTATACAAAAGCAGGACGCCAATCAACTTGTTATCTGTTGGGACGTGCGCGTTATTACAATCGTTTCTTTGAGGATGCATTACGGACATACGGATTACCAATGGAACTGAAGTACCTTCCAGTGATTGAATCGGGACTGAATCCGAATGCAACATCACGTGTTGGTGCAGCAGGACTGTGGCAATTTATGACGACAACAGGCAAACAATACAATCTTCGGATTGATGATTATATTGATGAACGTCGTGATCCGGAGAAGTCTTCTTATGCTGCAGCACGTATGTTGAGCGATCTTTATCAGCGTTTTGGTGACTGGACATTGGCGTTAGCAGCTTATAACTGCGGTCCGACACGTGTCAGTAACGCTATCTCAAAGGCTGGTGGTGCTTCTGACTTTTGGGCTGTTTATCAGTATCTCCCAAAGGAAACACGTGGATATGTACCTGCATTCATAGCTGTAAACTACGTAATGAACTATTATGCCGATTACAATATACAGCCTTTATCAACAGGTTTACCCGTCCGTTGTGATACAGTCGTAGTGGAGAAGGATGTTCGTTTAGGTAAGATTGCTGATGTGCTGGGTATGGAAATAGCCGACCTGAAGATTCTTAATCCACAATATCGACAGGATCTTATAAAGGCTTTTAGTACAGATGGTACAGTGAAGTTACGACTTCCAGCAGAGATGATAGAGCGGTTTAATTATAATAAGGAATTGATTTATCAAGATAAGCCTTCTTTTGAAGCACCTGTAATGACTGTTACTGCCACAACAGCAATTGGTTCACAAGGTCATACTGGGTCCCATCAAGGCTTATTGATGCGCTAAAAAAGATCCCTCACATTATTATATACAGGAGGATGCGATATGGATAATAATAAGGAGAAAACGGAGAATCGAGAAGCCGAGTATGAGAAGATGGTGGACAATGCTTTCCAACATCTTTTAGATACATACCTCGCCTCACGCCATCGTAAGAAAGTTGATATTATTACTAAGGCGTTCAATTTCGCTCGACAGGCTCATAAAGGCGTACGCCGACTGTCGGGAGAACCCTATATCATGCACCCTATAGCTGTGGCACAGATAGCCTGTGAGGAGATGGGACTTGGTGCAACGAGTATCTGTTCAGCTTTGTTGCATGATGTGGTGGAGGATACAGACTATACCGTTGAGGATATAGAGAATATATTTGGACCAAAGATAGCACAGATTGTTGATGGACTGACAAAGATTTCTGGTGGAATCTTTGGCGAACAGGCTTCAGCACAGGCAGAGAACTTCAAAAAGTTACTGTTGACGATGAGTGATGATATCCGTGTCATCCTTATTAAAATTTGTGACCGATTGCATAATATGCGCACATTGGCATCACAACCTGCCAACAAGCAGTATAAGATAGCTGGAGAAACACTTTATATCTATGCGCCACTTGCCAATCGTCTTGGTCTGAACAAGATAAAAACAGAACTTGAAGACCTTAGTTTCCGCTATGAACATCCTGATGCCTATGCCTCTATTGAGAAGAAACTTGCTTCTACACAGGCTCAGCGCGATACTCTTTTTGAGGAGTTTACCGCTCCAATCCGTAAGGCTCTAGATGATATGGGCTTTGAGTATGAACTTAAAGCACGTGTGAAGAGTCCTTATTCCATTTGGAATAAGATGCAGAATAAGCATGTGACATTCGAAGAGATATATGATATTCTTGCAGTCCGTATAATCTATAAACCTAAGCATCCAGACGAGGAAATCAATGATTGTTTCCAAATATATGTAGCTATTAATAAGATTTACAAGAGCCATCCTGACCGTTTGCGTGACTGGGTGAATCATCCGAAAGCCAATGGTTATCAGGCATTACACGTGACACTGATGTCGGCAAAGGGACGTTGGATAGAGGTTCAGATCCGTTCAGAGCATATGAACGAGGTTGCTGAACAGGGTTTTGCTGCACATTGGAAGTATAAGGATGGTAATGAGATAACCGAGGATGAGGGCGAACTGAACGAATGGCTCAGTACGATTAAGGAGATTCTCGACGATCCACAGCCTGATGCGATGGATTTCCTTGATGCTATCAAGCTGAATCTCTTTGCGTCTGAGATATTTGTCTTCACACCAAAGGGCGAAATAAAGACAATGCCAGCAGGATGTACGGCACTCGACTTTGCTTTCCAGATACATACTTTCCTTGGAAGTCATTGCATCGGTGCTAAGGTCAACCATAAGCTGGTACCACTTAGTCATAGACTGCAGAGTGGTGATCAGGTTGAGATACTCACTTCTGCATCACAACATGTAGACCCTTCATGGATCAACTTCGTCTCCACTGCTAAGGCTAAGGCAAAGATTCAGGCTATATTGCGGCGTGAAGGGAAGGAGATACAGAAGGCTGGTGAAGCGCTGCTGTCAAAGTGGCTGGCTGCAAACGACCTGGAGATGACCACCTCGGTGCTTGATAAGCTTTGTAGTCTGCATGGATTCTCTGTACATGAGAGCCTTTTCAAAGCTATTGGTGAGAAGACCGTCATACTGGGTGACCGTGATTTAGACGAAATACGTGGGAAGAAGAAGTTCGAGAGTACGATCGTCTCTGGTGGTTGGCGGCGTTATGTTCCATTCCTGAAGTCGAATGATAAGAAGACTACAGACCCGATGCTCTCAGATGATACTTCAACGGAAGGACTGATTGTCGTAACGAAGAATCTGAATAAGAAGAAACCCATCTTCATCAGTGAAGAGAATATCCATCGTTATCTCTTCCCACAGTGCTGCCATCCTATTCCTGGTGATGACATTCTGGGTTATATTGATAACAAAAACCATATAGAGATACACAAGCGTTCGTGTCCTGTTGCTGCAAAACTCAAGGCAAGCTATGGTACCCGTATTCTGGATGCCAAGTGGGATATGCACCGGCGGATATTCTTTGATGCGTCAATTGAGATACGAGGGATAGACCGCAGAGGAATGTTGCATGATATCTCTGATGTCTTGTCCGACCAGTTGGGTGTGAGCATCCACAAGGTGACTATCTCCAGTGATGATGGTATCTTTGATGGGTCAATAGAACTTAGGGTTCACGACCGCAAGGATGTACAGGTCATCGTTGATAGTCTGAAGCGCATCAATGGTATGCAGGAAGTACTGGAAATCATCTGATGGATTTAGAGACAACTCCTCCTTATTGATTGTTCATGAAGGAGAAAACATAAAAACAGGGATAAACGGGTAACGCTTATCCCTGTTTTATTTTAGTTTTTAGTTGCTGTCACTTTTAACACTTCACGTAAAGCACACATCCTAAGTCACTTATGCCCCTTTGTACAGTGACGGCAGTGACAGCAACTTTAAAAAACAATTCCCCCGCATACGCTGAACGTCTTACTGCTCATCTCCCAATCGTAAGCCGTACGCTTATTTCCCTTGACCCTTCACTCTTGTGCTTTATACTCCAAAGAGCCCAAAGTCAGCATGCTTTCCATGTGTTATTCTCCTTGTGCCATGCATCATCACATGTCGTGCTGACCATTCGCACACCCTGTGTTAGCCATCCGCACACCATGTGCTCATGCTAAACGTCCTCCTTAAGGGCGTCCCTTTCCGCTGCATACTACAGTAACTGGCGCATAAAGGCATTGTAAAGAGGAACATACCGAGAAAGCATTTCAGAATCCATTTTAAATTTGCTGTCACTCCTGTCACACCCTTCAGCCTTATAACCTACTGTCTAATAACGTCTTTGCAAAAACCTAAAAAGTGACAGCAAACGCAATAAAAACTTTTTCTTAGTAATAGTGCATCATACAGCGAACAATACCACCAGCAACAAAAAACTTGCCCCTAACACCAAGAAGGGTGAAAGGGGCAAGGAAACGAAAATTAAAACCAATGCCTTTAACGGCATATTGTCGGCAGCATCACGCCGTGAACAGAAATTCAATATGTTTTGTTTACTATAAAATAGTCTTATGAGGTAAAAATAAAAGGAATGTCTTTTTCTTCCGTTTCAACTTCAAAAGCAACCCTCCGCAAGTTCTGTTATTCCGCACTTGCGGAGGGTTAAAGTTTACTCACATATAAATCTCAAACTTTTTACATGTCAGGATTTATGTTATTATCTGTAGCTCCGTAGGAAACGACAAACAAAACTTATATCGTTTGAAGCTATAGGCTTGTTAGGCTAAAAAGATTATTGTACCTTCCAAATTGGTACAATCTTTCCATATGTTTGTAATTCTGAAAAAGCAACAGCTATACTGCTCTGAGAGAAAATTAAAGCATAATTTCTATGTGGTGGAGCGGGATTCCCATCGGCTCCCCAATATGCGCCTGATTGTCCAACGCCTTCCAAAGTCGCAGTCCCCCCATAATAACAAGAATAGTCTCCCGCTGCAGGCAAGAAAAAATATTTATCTCTATCTGCAATATTTGGTTTTGTTCCTGGGGTCGTTTCAGGGACCTCATTATATTGGAAGCGATCAGAGTTACTTCCTCCTGCACTAATACTGCGGTTTTTTCCATCGGGCGCAACAGTTGAACTGAATCCTGAAATCTGGTCTTTCTTGAGAAGCCACATTCCGCCTTTATGTAAATGATTTCCAAATGCAAATATTTCATTATCATCCCAATGAGGATCACCTCGTTGTACATACCATAAAATCTCATTCGCATTTGGGCAGTCTTTACAAGAGTTTTCTGCAGGTCCTGATGAATAAGTATCTTCACGTGGTGCACGTGGATCTGTTGATTGAGTGCCATATTGGAATGTAAAGCCAATATTAGCCGATGCACCGTTAGTTGTAGGCTGAATACTCTCATTTCCATGCCATGCATACTGTTTGGCATCCCAATAATAATAGCTATCAAGAGGTACAGTCGTTACGTTACAATTAGCAGTGATTGGGGTTACAGTGTTTGCTGTAAATGTTCCTTGGATTCGCTTTACAATGAATCCTTCAACAGCCGTTGTTGGGTCATAAAGATAGTATTGAATCGTCAGATTATGAGTTCCCGGAGCAATGATAGTATATGCACCATTTGTGGGAAGGCTGGTTGTGCTGTTTGTAAGTGGGAAACCATTGGCATAAGCTCCCGTACCCTTTGTTGTCATAGTAACAACATTGGAAGCTCCACTTGTAGGAGCAGATGCCAAACCTGTATTACTGAAAGAATAGTTACCAGCAATTGCATCATCAGATGTAATAACTACACGTGTGAGGTAGATATTTGCACCAAGTGCTATGTCAAGTTCACGAGGAAGGAAACAAAGGTATGCTGCCTTATGAACAAGTTTAAAGGAGAATGTGTTTGTTCCTCCTGCATTTGTTGCATAACCAATTCCGCAGTCTCCCATTGTGCCAGCCTTGCTAAACTCATTAGGAGAAGTCTGTGTACGAGTCTGTGAAATGTTAACCTGATCTGGTTGATTACTATTACCTGTGTAGCGAACTTCACACCCAGAAGTGTAGTCACTCACGCTGCCAGGCAATGTGAATGATGCACTTGCACCATTATTCTTAAGAGTAGTCGCAATACTCTTCTGCCAAGTACCATTTTTATCCTTTACCCAGATAAAGTCATCAGACTCCCAAGAGGCATCAGCTCCACCGTTTAAGGTGTGCTTAATACTTGTTCTTGTCTCAGCATTCTGCTCTCCACCTGTTACTTTTGCTGAAGCACTTTCATTAACGTTAACTTTTGGTTCATCAATAGTAAAGGTTACACCTATTGGAACTTCACCCTCTTTTTTATTTGTTTGTGATACGATATCATCACTTGTACAAGCTGCAAATAAACCTAAGGTAGCTGCAAGCAAGGATATTTTAAAAGAAAATTTCATTGTAATTACTTATAAATGTTTACTATTAAATACTCTCTAATCTTTGGTTTAATGGACAGAATTAGTTTTAATTCTCATACTCGACATTATCGTCCTCGTCAATATCCCAGTCAAAACTCTTCTTGGCATCTCCGTAACCAACATTCTGACCGATGTGAGCATGTTGTCCACTTGCTGACTGTAAAAGACTCTCTGTAAACACGACATTGACTCTAACTAGAGGTTTCGAATAGACCTCTCTTTTAATACTTGTTTTATTCATTGAGCTAATATTAAATTGTGATTTAAACTGATTTGCATAGCATACAAATAAGGCAAAGAAAACTTGCTATAAGTTCTTTGCCTACATGGGTTTGTACGGCGTTCCACGCGCGCGTACGAGAGAAAGAAATAATGATTTATTTACGCTTGTACTTGAGAGAGAGAGAGAGAGAGAGAGAGTACACAATTATTTGGAACTACCAAATAATCAGCCATCTTTTTTCTGTCTCCTTTAGTTAAAGAATCTAATGCGGCACACAGCGTCTTCACACCTTTATTATATAAGGCGCAAGCAGTAGCCGAATTAATATTCTTTATTATTCTCATCGTTATTATGAGTTAATTTTAGTTTAACTGGGCGCAAAGGTAACAATAATGTTTAAAACATACAAGAAAATGATAAATAAAATTTAAAAAGTGTCTATAAAATCAATTGTATCATAGCGAATAATGAGTAGATTCAACCAAGAGAAAGATTACAAATCATTCATTTTAGGTATTGTGAGTTTTCCCTTAAGTACGTATCTTTGCACCCGACATTTTACAGCGTTTCTAGTAGCGCTGGTGACTTAATCTACAAGCGTGAGTAAATATTTCCTTTCTGCATCTTCCGTCTGACTGTAAGGGGATGGAGTACCATGTGATGAAGTAAACTTTTTATAATCTGCATATATATGATAAAATATCTATTAAAGTTAAGGAGGTGTATACAGACACATACACCAATGATAATCTTATGTCTGTTGCTCTTTAGCACTTTACCTTCCGTTGGTTCTGTCAGTCTGTTCCCCCCTGGGCAAGAAACGTCTGATGATGACCAGGTGACGATATGTGTTGTAGCTGAACAATCACAAGAGCCACTTACTGGAGCAGTGGTACGTTGTGAAGGAGTGAATCCTGCCATAACAGACACCGAAGGACGTTGTGTTATCAAGCTCAAGCACGGAGCTAACAAGTTGAAAGTGACGGTTTCCTATATCGGATATAAAACCTTCACACGTTTAGTAACCATTCCAGAAGACAGAAAGATAACCCTACAGTTGAAGGATGACTCCAAACAATTGGATAACGTAACGGTCACAGCCTTACAACGCCACACGAGCGTACTGCAACAATCATCGGCTATCAGTCAGGAAGCATTAGAGAAGGGTGGGGCTACATCATTAGCCAAGCTGCTCGAAACCATTCCCGGTGTCAGCTCCATCAGTACGGGTAACACCATTGCAAAGCCCGTTATACAAGGAATGCACAGTAGTAGAATCCTTCTGATGAACAATGGAGTAAGGTTGGAGAGCCAGAGTTGGGGTGCCGATCATGCCCCAGAGTTAGACTATACAGGATCAAGTATGGTTGAAGTAGTGAAAGGGGCAGAGTGTATTCGCTATGGTTTCGGTGCTATGGGTGGTGTCGTTCTGCTGAATGATGCTCCCCTCCCATATGGTAACAAAGCGTTAAAGGTGAATGGTAATGTCAACCTTGGATATGACACCAATGCCCGTGGGCTTAGTAGCTCGGCAAGTGTTGAGACAGGTTACAAGAAGTTTGGACTACGACTCCATGGTATGTACACCAAGGGAGGTGACTATCACACGGCAGATTACGTGCTGAACAACACTGGATACAACACGATAAGCCTCTCAGCCTTGGCTGGTTATCAAGGAAAGAAAATCACAGCAACCGTCTTTTCCAGTATCTACTACCAGCGCAGTGGTATATATTATGCCAGTAAGGTATCGGACATAGCCCAACTCATAAAACGTTTTGAATATGGACGTCCAGACCCAGAGACCATTAAACCTTTCTCGTATGAGATAAAACCACCGTTCCAACAGTCGCAACATGTGACGTTGAAGGGTGAATTGAAGTGGGATATCAATAAGAATCATCAGCTTGATGTGACACTATCTTTCCAAGAGAACCTGCGCCAAGAGTTTGAAAACAGAAAGAAAACACAGTGGAGTTGGATTCCAATGCAGGACTTGATACTGAAGACTTATAAGTTTGATGTACTGTGGCATGCAAAGTGGAAGCTATGGAAGATGACCACTGATGCAGGACTCTCTAATACTTATCAGACCAATTACAACTATCCCGGTACGAAACAGCCCGCCTTTGTACCTAACTTTGCAGCCCTTTCAATGGGTGGTTACTTCTTACATAAAGCAGAGTTTGGTAAGTTACAGTGTGCACTCGGTATGCGATACGACTTCCGTGTGTTGTCAGTCAATGGTTATAGCAGCCTTAGTAATTACACATACTACGACGATTTTAAGCTCTACAGTAACTTTACGATGAGTTTTGCAACACACTATCAATTCAACGACAAGTGGGATGCACGTGCCAATATCGGTTGGTCATGGCGTCCACCCGATATCAATGAGCTTTATGCCATAGGTTTACAGGATGGTTCTTATTGGGTAGTGGGTAATAAGAATCTTGCTAGTGAACGTGGATATAAGCTGGTGCTGGGTACAAGATACCGTAATACATGGCTGTCAGTAGAGCCAAGCTTCTTCTTCCAGCGCATCAATAGTTACATATACGACCACATCGGAGAAGGAAAAGATCGATTCCATAACCACCCAAGTGGTAAGTATCCGAAGTTCATCTATGACCAAGATGACGTGAAACTCTATGGTGGTGACATAGAAGCCACAGTCAAACCTATAGACAGACTGACCTTTGTTGCCAAAGGTGAATGGATGTTTGCACGTAATATCACGCATAATGACTGGTTACCTTTTATGCCTTCTGACCGTTACGGACTCTCTGCAACTTATGACCTTCCGCTGACAAAGGATTACAAATACCGTTCAACACTGTCGTTGTCAGGGATATATGTCACTAAGCAGACACGCTTTGACCCAGATAAAGACCTCGTTCCAGACTCTCCACCAGCTTACTTCTTGCTGAATGGTACGGCAGAGTTCCGCATCGCTTTACCTATGAAACGAGAATTGAAGTTCATGATTGTCGGTGAGAATATTCTTAATGCACTCTATAAAGAATACACAGACCGCTTCAGATATTATGCACATGAGCGTGGAGCAAACTTCTCTTTACGTACATTGTTTAAGTTTTAAATAGCTGATAAGAATATGAAACAGAATAAAGATATACGGCTTTTATTTGCCATAATAGCATCAGTACTTCTCTTTGGTAGCTGTTCCAACGATCAAGTAGACGACTTTTTCAAGAAGGTAGTACAGGCTCCAGCCTCATCAATAGAACGTGATGTGAAAGGACACGAGCAGATTTATGCCGTCCATGCCATCCTAAGAATGGGATATAAAGGAGGAATGATTGGTGTCGGCCCTGATGGTAATGACTCTGTTCGGGCGTATAATACATATCATGTTGTCAATGGTGAACTACCTGTTCCTGTCATGCAGGAGATAGATATAGCCAAGGATGATGATGGACAGATGACGATTACTACAGAGCGTGACTGCTTTGATGTGATTGCTTCTGACGATATCTATTACGGATTGGAGCTGAAGTATTACGATCAGAATGGTATGTTGATTAATCATCAGTTCTCTGGTTATCCCTTTACGAAGGATAATGAGGGCTATAGTATCCCTGATGAGGATAATGCTACGCTGCTTGTTCATCAGCACTTCTTCGGTATTGGCAATGCTTCGCTGAACAAGGAGGTGACAGACAGCACTGCTTCAAATGACAAACAGCAGGCAACAGGATTACAGATGGCTTATCCACGTTCGCTTTCATCGCAACCTACATATTATGATCGATATACTTTCCGTATGAAAGATGGCAATCCTGAGCCTGCTACAAAGTTCTCTACTTCGAACATCTATGCGCCAGAAGGTTTTACATTAGGGCAGAATCAAGTGCCATTCAATAACAATCTAGCATGGAAAGCCATTGAAGTGTCGGGAAAACCAGAGGCACTACAGCCTTACGCCTTTGACGGAAAGACGTACCATCTCTATAAGACTATCGACCCGATGGAGCTGAACAAGATTACACCAGAGCTGTTTACATACGAGTATCGCGATACAGACCCTGTTGAAGAAGACCTTGGTAAACTCTTCACCGAGGCATATAACGATGACTTCACCGACCCTGATACTGATGCTCCACGCCAGCGTTATGGACATACCGTAGGCTTTCTCCGTCAGAAACGTAGCTTAGATGTGGGGGCAGACATGGATAGATTAGGCTTCAAAGGTATCATGCAGTTCCATATGTCAGATGTTGCTTTCCAACTACAGGTGCGTATCTGCCATATTCTGAACAAGGGACAGCAACACGTTGGTGAGTCGGAGAAACCTGCAAAGTACTGCAATACAAATAACAGTGAGCATAGTTTCTTATGGGATTTCAACCAGATACAGCCAGGATGGGATAGCTTCGACATTGATTATCCACTCTCGGTACGCGTGATTGCGAATGCGAAAGATGGGGAGGAGAAATGCTTTAATGACGTGAAGCGGTTCTATCCACAAGTTGATAAGACACGTCTTTGGCGTATGTTGACACAACCACAGGACTTCTTCTCACAGTATAGACAGAACGTAGTATTGATGTAAAAAGAGCAAAGGAAAGATGAATAAAATATTTAAGAGCATACTATTAATAGTAACTGTTGGTCTGTCCTTCACCTCATGTGACGACTTTGTATTTGGTAATGTGCATGTTGATTACAATGAGAATCCGTTAAATAGTAAGGGTGTGGCACATAGTGGGGCTGATAAATATGTGGATAGCTTGTCGAAAGTGAAGGTGTCTGGCGATATGGCAAATCCTGATGCTGATGGTGCTTTCAACGGTTGGGCAACTTGTCTGGCTATGTTTAAGGAGGGACACTCTCATGGTGACGGTATGATGCACGGTAACTTCGTTTATCAGAATGCACCCTGGAAGCAGGAAGAGTTTGTACTTATCCATAACAATACAAGCCAATGGCCAACGGTAGAGGTGCAACGGCAGAGTACAGTGACCTATCTCGAGCAGAGCGAAGGAAAGATGGGGCCTGATTATATCCGCATCATAGGTGGTAAACTAAAGCGGTGGGGCTTGTGTCTCTACTTCTTCAACAAGGAAGGAAAGCTGATGAATGATGATATTCTTGAGCATTCTGACGAATATCAGATATTCTTTACGGTGAGTGAAGTAGATGATAAAGGCAACCCATACGAAGTGATGGACTGTCGAGGAACATGGAAACCCAATAAAGATAAGTTCGGTGATTGGAAGAAAGGTGGAACAGTTGACACTACACCTGTACCTTCTCCGCTCTTTGCCAATACGTCAACATGGAAGCAAAGGGCTGAATTGACACCGAAGATATTTGAATATACTTATCGTGACACGTGGATTCATAATGCAATGGCTGACGGTGCACGTGAGTTATTCAACCAACGACTGCTGCCACCACTTACTCGTGAGGATGCCGATTGGGCTGTTGCACCTTATGATCAGGACCGTGTGGGACTGAAAGGTCACTTCAACTTTGATATAGAAGCCGATGAGAATGATGCGCTTCATCAGGAATGGCCACTCGAGATCACACGTCGAGTAGATCCAGCAACAGGTGAGCCAGGCCGCTATAGTCGTCCGTCTTATCTGCTCCCTAAGTTTTATCTCTCTGTGCGCATCATGAAATGTCCGAAAGGAAAGAAGGCTTTGATACCGAAAGATGAGTATCTCAACCGGCATTCCACCTATGTCTTCCGCAGTCCATTCATCTGTGCAGAGGCTTATAACCCCGATGAACCGAAGGAGTATGGGGCTGACTCAGAATGGAAAGAACTCTTCCGATTTAATATTCCAATAAAAGTTTTCTGTAGTAGTTTCGATACTGACCCGACAACGATTGACCCTAATGACCCTCTCTACTTCTATATGGGACACGAAATAGGCTTGTCATCGCTTGATGCATTAGAGGCTGCACAGAATGTTCAGACACATGGCATTGGTGGAGGATCAGGCTTTGGAAACTGGTTCTTATAGGTTATTGAGCAGTTTCAGGTGTTGGGACTAATCTATGATTATAGGACAAAAATATAAACGCATAAAAGATGATGAAACAAATGATAGAGAAAAAGATAACAGCATTCCTGCTTTCGGGCTTGATAACGTTGAGCTTAGGCAGCTGTACACGTAATGAAATGCCTGTCAAACAGTCCACGTCGAAGACAAAACTAGACCATCTGATTATCAAGGAGGTGTTCTATGTCGGACATTATTGGTTCCGTGACGTCAGGGCCTGGGGTATGAAGAACCTGAATCAGATGTATAATGATGATCAGTATATCGCAATCTTTAACCCAACAGATGAGGTGAAGTATCTTGATGGACTGGCACTTTGTGATAATGCTATTGACCCAAGTAAGGCGATTCAGTTTGCACCGAAGGACGACTTTGTTAATCGTTATTATGGTGCATCAGGTATCTCTTACTTCCCTGGTACGGGTACTGATTATCCTGTTAAGCCTGGGCAGACCATTATTGTGGCTAAGTATGCCATTGATCATAAGGCGCAATTCGAGTCTGAACTGGAGGGAGAGGACCTTAGTATGTATGGTGGGTTGGATGCCTTTCTTGATTTGAGGAAAGCTGATTTCGAGTGGACGAATATTAATTATGATTCTGGAAAGAAGAACAATCCAGACGTTCCCGACCTTAATGCTATACTAACAGTGACGGATGCAAGCGGGAATGTTGGTCCGGAACATGAGTTCTCAAACGTTTCAGAGAGCAATGGTATCGCACTGATAAAACTTCCTTGGACACCAGAAGAGTTCAAAAAGAACCTGACTGACACCAAGGATGGAAAGGGTTATTTGCATTATATTACTGTTACGAGTAGTTCTTTTGGTGATTTCTATGCTATTGAGATACCGTTCGAGAACGTCATTGACTGTATCACCATCTGTCCACGTCGTATGTTCCAGATGCGCCCCAGCAAGCTTGATCGAGGTTATAATGCTGTTACTGACGTTTCCTTTGCTGGTTTGAAGCAGAGCGATTACCCCATTTACTCTGGTCTTTCTTTACAACGTAAATGGGATGGTAAGAAGTTTGTTGACGATAACAACACTACTGCCGATTTCGAAGTAAAGCGTGCTTCATTGTCGAGGAAGAAGTAATGAAAGCAACAATAGCAACAGGGAATATCTATTTTCCCAACTACCCCTCTCTGAATGGAGAGGGGTTTGATCGTTTATACACTCCTGTTCTTTCACTGGTGATCCAATAATTTCTTATGTATATTAGCACAGTCTTTCTACTTTCTCCACCTTCCATTGAATATTGTTAGAGGATAATCTCGCAATTAAGGTTATTTAAGATGAAGTGAAGGTGAGAAACAGAAAATCGTGTATATCTTTGTTAACAATTAGTTTCTCTTGAAGAAACACATTAGCTATTGACCAACTATTATTAACAGAAAAATATTATTATGAGACTTAAAAGCATTTTGTTTGCAACTATGTTGCTTTTATCTGGACTATCGTTCACTGCATGTGATAATTCTGACCCTGATGAGCAGAAGCCATCTCCCATTGAAACGCCATCTTATACAATGGATGCTGCAAAGTATGAAATAACAGATGCCAGTTCCGCTTACAAAGCAGTAGAGCTAACAGAAGCTGGCCGTTATATCATTGTCATGAAAGGGGCTTCACCAAGTAATACAGATTCTGACGACTTGTATATAACAGGGCATTTCTCAAAGAATAATAATGTATATGTCTTACAAGAATTAGGCGAATTAACCATTACTAAAGCTGGTAATTCCTATTCTTTACTCCTAAATGTAAATGGACGACAGGTACAACTCCCTGCTACAAAGGTTACACCAATACCCTCTGGTCAAGCTACAGATTATCTCTGTCGTACGTGGAGATTTATAAAGATGCACATTGTAGTAAAGTATGATGGTCAAACAGTGTTTGATGGAACTTCATCATCAAGCGCAGAACTCAGCAATGCACTTAGAAAGGCGATAGATAGGTTTGAGAAGTCAGATAAACTTAAAAATACCAAAGAGGTACAACTAGGCTTGGCTGAGGAGGAATTCCCAAAGACCATTACTTTCACCCATGCTGGGACATATTTCATAGCCTATAAAGATCCAAAAGAGAACATATTAAATTATTGGAACTGGCTTAATGTTGAAGAAAAATTAATAGGATTCTCTGAAGAAAAGGTAGATTTCTCTTCTAAAAGTGCAATCACAGCTGACTTTACCAACAATCAGTTGATATTAAGCGAAACTGAAAAAGAAAGAAACGAGACCATAATAACAACCGTTACACTCAATCAAGACAAATGATATAGGAATAATCATTTAGAATGATAGGTATAAACATTGTTGTGTAATTATTCTGAAATCTCTGCAAAATTATATTCTAGAATAGAAGGTGCAATACAACTTACTGATGTATGAGTATTGTCTTACTGTATAGATTATAGTTCTGCAGAGATTTCTGTTTGAACTTTTCATGGGTATATAACGAAAAATCCCTCCCTGGTGCGCTGTTCTATAGGAAGTGTGGTGGCTTCAAATACTATGAAGTTAATCTTTTATTTCTATTTCCTATAGTTTCTATGATAAAAGTATTTTATGAGCTTTATAGTATAGAATTATAGAGAATCTTAATACCTAATATTATTTTAAAATTCACTTGCGCCACTAGTTTTGCTATCATAAGTAGCCTAATATGCCCTTTTTACACTATGTGCAAAAAGTGATAGCAACCAAAAATAAAAAAGGGTAGGAGATAAACAGGCTGTGAGGACCTGTACTAAGCATGGAAAAAGCTCAGTATGATAAGAGCCTTTTTATACCAAACTGTCAAGTTGTTTCTTGAGTTCTTGTAGTTGGTCACGTACTGAAATGAGCGATTCCATCACCTTCTGGCTCTTGTCAGCACCCTTACGGTTTTCCTGGATCATCTTGCGTGCAGCAGCAATCTTGAAGCCACGTACTTTGACAAGATTATAGATGACTTTTATCTGTTCAATATCCTTCTCCGTATACTGTCGTACACGGTTGCCCGTAGTCTTAGGGCGGAGGTGTGGAAATTCCGTTTCCCAATACCTTAGCAGACTCTCCGTAACGTTTATTTGTTGCGCTACTTCTTTTATTGAATAATACAATTTATGTGGATTTTCTGCCATGTCTTAGTTTCTTTTAAATCAATTATTTACACAAATCAGCTGTTATATGCTATTTAGTAGTTCACTTCAAAGCGAAGTTTTTCCATATTCATCAGCTTAATTGTTTGCAAAAATACTCAAAAGTCAGTATCTTTGCAACACTTTTAGGTAGA
>ERZ773046.706-NODE-706-length-20817-cov-13.380984_pt1 | contig 20817 bp, 17 predicted proteins | sample MGYA00580634_ERZ773046 | MGnify/ENA primary metagenome ERZ773046 (study PRJEB29015, sample SAMEA2738127) | human oral metagenome | biome: human oral; feature: human-associated habitat; material: saliva | place: China | collected 2159 ... | reverse complement strand
CATTTTGTTATCTCAATAACCTATTGAAACTATATTATAAGAAAGAGTGTTTATAAGTCGTCTTGCTTGGAGTCCTGTGCAAGTTTATAATTTATTGCATCATAATAGACAAGTCTAACACAGCAGTTTGAAGAACCGTCAGCGTTAAATATCTCAAGAGCTATAACCCCTTCAGTAGATCCCCAAATTGAATAATAGTTACACTTCCCTTCTTTTAAAGCTGAAATTTTTAAACGATCAGAACCTACATAAGTTCCTTCTTTAAAAGATTCAGAACATTTATATGGTTCTCCATATTTCGTAGTCAGCATCTCTTTAAACCTATTATAGTCCTTTTCCAACCAGTCCCACGTATCTTTTGAAGGCAAACAAACTACAATTCTATACACAATATTACGTGAAGGGATCATATTAACATACACTTCACAATCACGTTCTCCTGCAAAGGTTCCACTAAAAACTCCTGTATTATCCCAACCTTGTTGTCGTTTCATTCCCTTTGCTACAAGCTTTTGGGTAAAACTTTCTAAGGTTCCGTTAATGGGAATACCCATAAATTTAAAATGTTCGTTGGTGTTTTGCGCCATAGCACCTATAAAAGAGAAAACGAATAAAAGGGCTATAAGTATTCTTTTCATCATAGTTTTTGTTTGTTTAGCGTTAGTTTAAATGATATTTGCAAATATAATAACATTTTAATAAAACTACAAACTTAGACTATATTTTTTTCATTCTCATCCACCCGTTATGTAAATCTGACGTAATAGCATTTCTTTTACATTCTAAAAGCATCACTTTTGCGATGCAATAGCTATACTTTCACCTCACAATAACACTGCTTTTGTTTTACACCCATATTTCCTTTACGCTACACAACAAAAAAAAATGCGGCATCAGTAGTTGTCTACTGTGCCGCATTTGTATTTATTTCATCTCTATAACCTTATTGTTATAGTATCTCTTTTGCTCGAGTAAAGATGTGAAACACTGATGTTTTCGGCCATATCATCTCACTTTAATTCGTAAAAATCGCCATCATCATTAATACGATACACATAAATTCGTGTTTCCTTTTTAGTGGTTTCTTTTCTATAAATGGTTCCATCTGTAAATATAGCGAAGTCCCCTAAGTAGTCATTATATGAGCCTGTGGCTGTTGATGACACTGAATTATTGACGTCAATTCCCCCGTGTTTATAGGTATAAATAAGGAAAATATCATCTTCATGATAGTTCAAACAAAGGTAAATAGGATATTTTTTGTAGTTAGGTAGCCTGAGATAATCAAATCCATCACCTGTTTGTACGGTATCACAACGCTGTCCATCTATCAGTTTTAAATAGCCATTGTATGGTTGTATTCCATATTTAAGAGCACGAGCACTACGACTTTTGCCCTTAAAGTCTTTATAAGCATCGGCTTGGGTATACATAATTGTGGCTTTAGCGTCAGGCAATCCTTGTCCATTTCGCTTGATATACTTGAACATCAAAACCACTCCTTTATGATATAAAACCAAATAATTACCTATATATATATACTCTAAGTCACGGCTATAGATACCCTTTGTAACTGGAACAAGTCGTAAAACAGGTATTTGTGTGCCGATATTGATACCTTGATTACTAAAAAAACGCACTAAATAGCCGTATAACTCTTTATTTTTTTGATAGACTCTTGTATCTTGAAGTACACGTTTTACCTTTATTTTCCTATCATTCTGAAATAGAAGAGTATCGCCTTCAAGACGAATTTTCATGTCGTATATGTCTTTTCTGGTGCGTTCATCTTCTAAATTACCAAAATTAAAATAGTCGACAAGCTCCCAAGTATCTTTCAATTGGTATGTTTTATTGGCATATTTAGCATGTATATCATTCCAATTTTTAAGTCTTTTTTCTGTGTTATTTTGGGCTAATCCAATCTGTTTACCTCCTCCATTTACGGGCATTTGGGCATAGATAGCTCCATTTACAACCCAACATAAGGTTATACTTAGAACTATGCTTGACAGGATAAACGTTGGTCTTTTTATATATTGCTGCTGACTATTGAGCAGACTTGAGAACAATATCTTCAAAATTCGATTCATATCTATAACTTTTAAGACGACATCAATACCGCCATTGCTTTAATGCTACTAAATTACAAAACTATTTCTTATATTTAATATATGTATCTATCTTTTTTCAATGATAGTAAAATGGGAGCTTATTATTTCTCGTTTTTAGGCAAATATTAGAACATAAAAAACTCTCTCGCATTGCCTTAACGACAAGGGAGAGAGCCTATTTCGTTGTAATCTGTAGATTAGCTCACTATTAATCGAAGGATGATACCAAACACGAAACCTGCAATTGCAACGTAAAGACAGTTCTTTGACAAGTTAGGTTCTTTTGTTTTCTTTAAAAAGAACATTACCAATCCAAACAAAGGAACTAAGAATGAAGCAATATAGTAGAAATAAAGTACTGCACCTTTGGTTTCTTCACCTGTGTTTTCTAAGTTATTCTTCACCTCGTTCATCTTGTCTTTTAATTCATCAAATTCGTTTCCCATAATAATTTCTTTTATTTTAAGTTTGTGAATAGTGTTAACTTGTGCCACTCATCGGCGTTCAAGATATAATGTATGTATGCCGTTAAGCAATACTTATCGTTTCTTTGTAATGCATGCAGTGATTTATTGAGTTAACAAAGAGTTGAAACTATTTTTCTTCTGCATAGCTTTTATTCCATTGTTTGTGCCATTTATAAATCCAATACTATTCTTTTTGGCACATTCTCTGTTTGCTTTACAAAGATAATGGGAATGGAATAAAATATAAGAAAGACCCTTTCTTTTTACAAGTCTTTTAACAAAAGAAATGAGTTTTTTCGAGAATTGTTTGTGAAGACTCGAAAAAACTCATCTTAATTTATTTGTTGTTACCAATTACTTTCCATATACAACTTGCTAAAACAGCACCTGCAAATGGACCAACAATGAAGATCCAAAGGTTGCTTAACGCTGTTGCTGGACCGCCAGCAAGCTGTGCAAACAATGCAGGACCAAACGAACGAGCTGGGTTCACTGATGTTCCTGTGTAGCGAATACATACTAAGTGCACTAAAATAAGTGACAAACCAATTGCAAGACCTGCAAATTTGCCTGTAGACTCATTATCACTTGCAGTAGCTCCAAGTACTACTAACACGAAAACACATGTGAATACGATCTCTGCAATCAAACCACCTGCAACGCTAACTCCGCTTTGTAGGTCGTTAGAACCTAAGCCTGCGCCAGCTAATGCAAAGTCTGTTCCTGCGCTAGTAACGAGTGCATATAAGATAGCTGCACCCAACAAACCACCAATTACTTGGAAAACAATGTACATAAGAGCATCTTTTCCGCTCATTCTTTTGCTTAAGAAAACTCCTAATGTGATTGCTGGATTGATGTGACAACCTGAAATTCCGCCAATAGTATATGCCATTGCGATAACTGAAAGACCGAAAGCCATAGCTGTTCCAACCACTGTTGACAGATCTGCTCCAACGGGATTACATCCTAAAGACACTGCTGTTCCACAGCCCATAAGTACAAGTACCATTGTACCTATCATCTCTGCTAAATACTTTTTCATTTCTGTTCTACTTTAATTAATTATTGATTATTCTTTGATTGATATCCTTTTGCTGTTTTGTAATATATTGATTGAGCAAATATAAAACATTTATAGCTCCATAACAAAAACCGATTAATAAATTGAACAAATTTTAAACGTTATTATATTTTATGTCTTTTTGCCTTTACTTATCTCATCTTTCATTAGTAAATAACCCCAAACGACACCCCAATATTATTGCGACTCAATTTGTTTGAACCTGCTTTGTATCTATATTACAACAAAAATAATGATTTGAAAAAGCACTTTTTAGATAGAAATACCTATCTATCGTAAGCAAATATGCAAGATCCAAGCAAGTATTTCGAAGAGAATAAAGGCGCAAAAGATCAGCTTTTTATTCAGCATTTCTTTTACTTTGTGATATACTTGCTCTAACTTTTGAGTGTGAAAAATAAGATCGTAAACCCTCAATACAACGTAAGTGACAATCGAAGGCAATAAAATAAGAATGTTGATGTTATACTTCAACGCCTCAACCACATCGAAAGCGAAAAGGCTTTTAAATGCTCTTGTGGTGCCACAAGATGGACATGGCACACCTATCAACCTCTTAATGGGACATATTTCGATATGCACATTCCATAAAAGGTGGATCAACAGCCACGCAACACCAACGCAGAAGAAGAAGGATATGATGCGAAGATCTCGTTTATCGCTATTCATCTACAATCTAAACTACAAAGAAAGCGAACCCACTTGCCTTGACCTTAATAGTCTAAAGCGCAGTTAGTGTTCGCCTCTTTTATTTCTTTTGATTGGTTATAGCTTAGAGAGCGACTAACAATTTCTCTAAGTTCTTTTGACGAGTAGCACCCATAATCAAGAAAAGATCAATGATTGCCCATATCGAAAAGCCTCCACATGTAATCAATTTCAATACTCCTAAAGTGGTATCACCAATGTAGAAACGATCAATTCCCAATCCTCCTCCAAGTAAAGAGATGATTAATGCCATCAAAGGATCTTTGAATTGAAGCATCGATAAGGTAGATACTTGGTTAGAATCCATATTCTCAAAGATTTGTCTTACTTGATACATGCTCTCTTCTGGGAAGTATTTTCCATAAGTAGCGAGCAATAAATTAACGTCTTTTTCCATGTTTCTTATTTCTAAAAGATAATTATTGTATTCGTTTTGATCGACCTCTTGCCATGTGAAAGCACTTTCATTCGTTCCTTTTCAAGATACAATCACGTTGCAGGCTCTTTACTTTTATAGACGCACAGCAGGTCTAATTAGTTGCAATAGCAAACAAAAATCTTTGCAATTTTATTCAAATATATTTGCAAACAGCAAGAAATCTTTATCAATGCAAAGGTAAACAACTCCACTAAAACACCATTATTTAATAACAACTATTTTCATTTATAACCACCTATTCATATATATTACGATTAAATTATTAATCTTCTCATTTTTATAAATAGGTATTCTTTAGTAAAAGAATAAAAACAAAACGAATTTTATTTGTGTAAATTGGATAAAAAGTGTACATTTGCAGCCCGACAAAAAGAGGAGATTTAGAAAAACCAGACATTATAATTGTAGCGCAATTTCAATCGGAGATAGAATTTAAAGAATACTTTATCATTGTAGACTATACGAAAAAGGCGCTTTAGAGCTTACAAATTTATTTATTAATTAAAGCCAATATTGTCATGAAATACAAAATGCTAGTGCTCGATTTAGATGGCACTCTTACCAATAATTATAAGGAGATTACCCCAAGAACCAAAGAAGCTTTGATGCAAGCGCAAGCAAAAGGCGTTAGAGTTGTATTGGCTTCAGGACGTCCTACCTATGGAATTACCCCCATTGCAAATGAACTTATGCTTACAAATCACGGTGGATTTATTCTCGCTTTCAATGGAGGTAAGATAATAGATTACACCTCTCGTGAAACAGTTTTTGAGCAAACGATAGGCAAACCCGAAGTAGAAGCTTTGTATAATGCGGCTGATAAGGCTGGATTAGCTATCCTCACCTATCAAGATTATGGTATTGTTACAACGCAAAAGGATAACAACTACGTTGAACACGAAGCCTTTATCAATAAGTTACCCGTTACACAATGCGACAATTTTGTTGAAGATTTGCAATATCCTATCAACAAATGTCTTATCGTTGGCGACCCAACTCCATTGCATGAGTTAGAACTTCAATTGTCAAAAGATTTGTTCGGACAAGTGGAAGTGTATCGTTCTGCAGGCTTTTTCCTTGAATGTGTGCCCCCAGGAGTAGACAAAGCGAAGTCGCTTGAGCGTCTTCTTGCCATGGTAAACATCGATAAAGACGATGTAATTGCGGTGGGTGACGGATTCAATGACTTATCAATGATTGAGTATGCAGGGCTTGGAGTAGCAATGGATAACGCCCCCGGAGAGGTTAAAAGTCGTGCAAATTTCGTTACATCATCGAACGATGAGGACGGAGTTGCAAAGGTTATCGAGAAGTTTATACTTGAATTAGATGTTGAAGAATAATTTCATTCCATAATAAAAAGAAAGAGACTGCGCTATAATGGTGCAGTCTTTTTTATTGTCCCCCACTCATCTCACTGGCTTTGTGCATCGAGTTTCACTTCCAAAAGCAGTGCTTTTAGTGCGTAAAAGCATTGACATTGGTAGCTAAAAGCATTGAGTTTACAAGGCAATAACATAGCTTTTACCTTGCAAGTGAGCATCCTCTTCTTTCACAACGCATTGCGTTCACATCACAACAGCACATCACCTCGCTTCCATTCTCCTTTTCTTTCGTTTACAAATAGGCTATTGAGCTTCATCTCTTACAATGTCTTTCGCCTAAAACTTGCTTTTTCTCTCTTCCATTTAAATAGCCATTCTTTATCATTTAGATTCGTTTTAGATGAAGAAAGGAAATGGGTTAAAAACGTTTTTCTTATCTTTTTCTGTTGGATTTATTACATTTTTTATTAATTTTGCCGCCGACTTGCAGACTGCAAGTTAAGGGGTGCCCGACATTTCGAGCTGAGATCATACCCAAAAACCTGATCTGGATAATGCCAGCGGAGGGAAAAAGGATACCAAGAAACGCCCCTTTTGTTTATTTTACACATTCAAAAGGAAATGAAAAAACCACAAAGTCTAGCATTTTTGTTAGCATGTTGCCCTGCACTTTATGCAGCAACGCCCGAAGAAACCAAATTAGACACACTTAAAACCTACGAGCTTCAAAGCGTACAAGTGACGTCTACACGTGCCAATAGAACCACTCCTATGGCATTTCAAAACATCAACAAGCAACAACTTAAAGCCATTAACCACGGACAAGACATTCCTTTCTTGCTCTCATTAACCCCTTCTGTCATCACAACAAGTGATGCTGGAAACGGCATTGGCTACACTTCTTTGCGTGTAAGAGGTACTGATCCAAGTAGAATTAACATCACTTCGAATGGCATTCCCATTAATGATGCAGAGAGTTCTCAAGTGTTTTGGGTGAATATGGGTGACTTTGCATCGAGCATTTCGTCAATGCAAATACAACGAGGTGTGGGTACTTCTACCAATGGTAGCAGTGCTTTTGGTGCTACTGTCAATATGGAAACCGAACAAATTGGTATGAATCCTTTCTTATCGGTGGATCTTTCGGCTGGCTCTTACGCTTCTCATAAAGAGACTTTACGCTTTGGAACAGGCCTACTTGGAGGTCATTGGGGCATTCAAGGACGCCTTTCTAATCTCGGTTCTGATGGTTATAAAGACCGAGCATCTGCCAAACTTAATTCTTATTTTGTTCAAGCTGGATACTTTGCAGATAACACTATCGTTAAATTTGTTACCTTTAACGGAACTGAACGCACTTATCATGCATGGGACCTTGCTTCTAAATACGCTCAAAGTCTATACGGAAGAACCTATAATCCCAGTGGTAAAATGGAGAAAGATGCAAACGGAAACGCTCAATTTTATCGTGATCAAACCGACAATTATCACCAACAACACTACCAATTGTTTTGGAATCAATACTTAAACAAAGATTGGACGTTGAACGTTGCCTTGCATTATACCAACGGAAAGGGCTACTATGAGCAATATAAAAAGGATAAAAAGCTATTAGATTACGGATTAGATGCTAACAAAACCAAAGCTAAAAGCTCGTTAGTACGTCAAAAATGGCTCTCAAATGACTTCTTCGGAACTATTGCTTCGCTTCACTTTAACAACAAAAAGAATGTTGAAGCAACCATAGGAGGAGGCTGGAACAAATACGATGGCGACCATTATGGCTTCGTAACATGGGTTGCTAAGCCTGTAGATGCATACTTCCCCTATCATCGTTATTATGACAATAACACCAAGAAGACCGACTTTAATGTTTATTCTAAATTGAATTACACTTTTGTTGAGGGTTTAAATGGCTTCGTAGACCTACAATATCGCCATGTAGGAATAAAGATGAACGGTCCTTCTGACGTGATTAATGCAAGCACTGGAGCACTTGTTTACGACCTAAAGAATAACTTTAGCTTCTTTAATCCTAAGTTCGGAGTGAACTATCAGATTAATCCTAACCACAGATTCTATGCAAGTTATGCAATATCTCATCGTGAACCAGTGCGCAACAACTATGAGAACAATCTCAATGCACAACTCGCTTTGCCAACAGCAGAACGCTTAAACGACCTTGAGGTGGGCTATCAATTAAGATTAAAGAACTTCAATGCGGGTGTAAACTTCTACCACATGAACTACAAAGACCAATTCGTTTTAACTGGAGAGGTTGACAATTTGAGTGAAGCTATTACACGAAACGTTGAAAAGAGCTATCGTATGGGTGTTGAATTGGAAATGAACTACAAGCCAACAACATGGTTTGAATGGAGCGCAAACGCTACTTTCTCTAAGAATAGAGTGAGCAATGTGAGTGTAACCGACGACAAAGGCGCAACTCAAGTCATTGAAGGTGAAACGCCATTATCATTCTCTCCAAGCGCAATGTTTAACAATATACTCACCTTTAACTATAAAGGTTTCAAAGCAATGTTAATCAATCGCTATGTAGGTGAGCAATACTTAACCAACACTGGTATAAGAAATATGGTATCAAAGGATAAGGATAACAACCCAGTTCTTTCTACAATGATGTTGAAGAGCTATTGTGTTACCGACTTAGACCTTTCTTATAACTTCTCATTAAAGCGTTTAGGCGTGAAAGATGCAACCTTTGGAGTGAGCTTCTACAACCTATTTAGCGCAAAATATGATAACAATGGTTGGGCAGGACCAAAATACACAAAGGTGAACAACAAACTAACTGCGATAAATACATGGGGACCTTACGATACAGATGCAGCAGGATTTGCTCCTTCTGCGCCCTTTAATTTCATGGCACACCTATCTTTAAACTTCTAAGATAAATTATGATTACAAGCTATATAGTCCAACATTGGTTAGATATTTTCACCACAATACTCGGTTTAGTCTATATTTATTTAGAGTATAGAGCAAGTATTGCGCTCTGGTTTGTGGGTATAATCATGCCTGCTATGGACGTTTATCTATATTATTCGCATGGACTTTATGGCGATGCAGGAATGGCTGTGTACTACACTTTCGCTGGTATTTATGGCTACATGATGTGGAAATGGGGCAATAAGGCACGACATTCGCAACATGGTGCGAGTGCCATTACACACATGCCTCAACGCCTTTATCTTCCCGTTACACTCATAATGTTTGCCGCATGGGCTGCTACATACTATATTTTAGTTACCTTTACCGACAGTAATGTGCCTATGTTAGATGCTTTCACCAATGCTGTTAGCTTTATAGGGCTATGGGCTTTGGCTCGAAAATACATCGAACAATGGTTATTTTGGATTGTTGTAGACATCATTTGCACCATACTTTACATCTATAAAGGCATACCTTTCAAAGCTGGTTTATATGGACTTTATGTCGTTATTGCCATCTTAGGATGGTTTAAATGGAAGCGAATGATGCTCAATCAACAAAACATCACCCTACAAGAATGATAAAGAAACTAAACGAAAGTACGCTTTTCGATGCTGTAATTGTGGCTAATGGCTCGTTCCCCACATCGCAGTTGGCATGGCATTTCTTAAAGAATTGCCCCTATATATGCTGTTGTGACGGTGCAGGAACAACCCTTATTGAACACGGGTTGAAGCCTAATGCCATTATAGGTGATGGCGATTCGTTGCCACAAGCATTTAAAGAGCAGTATAAAGACATTCTACATATTGTAGAAGAGCAAGAAGACAACGATTTAACCAAAGCCACTTTGCATTGCAAAAGCTTAGGTTTTAAACGCATTTTGTATGTCGGAGCAACGGGAAAAAGAGAGGATCACACACTCGGAAACATTTCTTTAATGATGCGATATTTTAAAGAATTCGACCTCGAACCTGTATGTTTAAGCGACTATGGCTACTTTGTTCCTGCCCAAAACACCTGTTCTTTTGAAACAAAAGCAGGCAAGGCGGTGAGCATCTTCAACTTCTCTTGCACCCAATTGCAATCTGAAGGACTGAAATGGAGCCTCTATCCCACCTCCGAATGGTGGCAAGGTACGCTCAACAAAGCCACAAACAACATGATAACTATTCGTTCAAATGGATTTTATATGCTCTACTTTGAAATATAAAACGAATGAAGAAACGATATAACAACCGATCATTTATAAAGCAGAAGACCTATTTTGGTTTTCTGCTTTTTTTCTTTTTAGATCGTTTTTTGCACCCTTTCTTAATAAACAAATAGAAACTATACGCAAAAAACACTTTTTTTTTCTTTCTTAGAAAAATAAAAGCTTCATATTGCTTGCGTTCCTAATATATATTTATATCTTTGGATTATCTGTAGATAAAACAAGTTAGATCATAATACAAACTAAGATAGAGTTTTAGATTATATATTCAGAATTATAATATTATTAATAGAATTATAAGAAGATATCTTCATCATAATTAAAAGATTAGACAAATTTAATATCAAATAAGATAGTCAATTAAAATTATTTATAGGTCCTAAGAAGTAGCATGGATAACCTTTCGCTACTAAATAAACATTTAAAAGAGTATGGATACATCTAAAGAAATCTTGAACAACCCTTTCGTTAACAAGGGAACAGCTTTCAGTATGGCTGAACGTGAGAAGTTAAATCTCGTAGGATTACTCCCTCCTGTTGTGCAGACACTTGAGGAACAAATAGAAAGAACATATCTGCAATATCAGAAAAAGGTAAATAATCTGGAGAAACGTGTATATTTAATGACACTTTTCAACACCAACCGCACTCTGTTCTATGCTCTTATGGCACAGCACATCGAGGAGTTTATGCCGATTGTTTATGATCCAGTTGTTGCAGATGCTATTCGTCAATATGACGAATTATTCATGAAACCACAGGATGCAGGATTTCTCTCTATCGACCATCCTGAAGATATTGAGAAGTCATTGCGCAACGCTTCAGAAGGAAAAGATATAAAACTCATTGTGGTTACTGATGCCGAGGCCATATTGGGTATAGGTGATTGGGGTGTAAATGGAGTTGCCATTGCCATTGGAAAACTAATGGTTTATACCGGAGCAGCTGGTATTAACCCTAATAAGGTTTTGCCATTAGTACTTGATGTGGGAACTGATAATAAACAATTGCTCGACAATCCTCTTTATTTAGGCAATCGTCATGAACGTGTCCGTGGTAAAAAATATCATGAATTTGTAGACAAGTTTGTTGAAACAGCAGAACGTCTCTTTCCTAACTTATACCTTCATTGGGAGGACTTTGGCCGTCCTAATGCCGCAGCTATTCTCGAACGCTATCAGAATAAGATTACAACTTTCAATGATGATATACAGGGAACCGGTATAGTTGCGCTGGCAGCTATCCTCGGAGCACTAAATATTTCTAAACAAAAATTTACCAACCAACGTGTAATGGTGTTTGGTGCAGGAACAGCAGGCGCAGGAATTGCACATCAGATTTATGAAGAATTCATGCAACAAGGCCTATCTTCTGAAGAGGCCAAGCAACATATTTATTTAGTAGACAAGCAGGGATTACTCACTAATGATATGACCGATTTGACAGAAGGACAGCAGTTCTTTGCACGCTCAGCAAGTGAATTACAGGGGCCTCAACCTACTTTACAGGCAGCAGTTAGTGCTATTCAGCCTACGATATTAATAGGAACGTCTACACAAGCAGGAGCATTTACAGAAGAAATAGTGAAGGAAATGGCTGCACATACTGAACGTCCTATTATCTTCCCGCTGTCAAATCCAACAGAACTTGCAGAAGCAAAGGCCTCTGACTTGATAGAATGGACTGACGGACGTGCACTCATCGCTACTGGTATTCCAAGCTCACCTGTCAATTATAAAGGAGTAACTTACACTATTGGACAAGCTAATAACGCTCTGATGTATCCAGGATTAGGACTTGGTGTGATTGCTTCTACTGCAAAATTAGTAGATCAGTCACTCTTATCAGCTGCAGCTCATGCATTAGGAGGAATCGTGAATGTATCAGAACCTGGCGCAGCAGTACTCCCTCCTGTGAATAAAATAACTTCTTTCTCACAGCATCTTGCTGAGGTAGTAGCACAACATGCCATTGACCATAAAAACACAAAAGAGAATATTACTGATGCACGTGCTGCTGTTGAGCATATAAAATGGTATCCTCGTTATGAATAGTCGGGAAATACAAGTGATTTTTATTATTAAATATTGCTTCCCGATAAAACTTAAATCGCATATAAATTCTTGCGGAATTGCCTGTATATAGGTAATTCCGCATTCATTTTTCAAGTCCAAGAGAGGATTTAATCCCTTCAATTTTATATTACAAGAATGTTTATCGGATGCACTGCAAATAACTTTTAACATAAGGTTATCATTAAAATTGCATAAAAACATCTATTTTTGTAAATATAATTCATCGTAAATATGAACACAAAACACATTATAAGCTCTTGCTTTTTATCAGCGATATTATGTGCTTCTTGTAGCTCAGGATATCATCTTTCTAATATAACTCGTGATCGAATACTCATCGATAACAGATATGATGCAAGTCCAGATGCCGACGCAAACAAGTTTATGGAACCCTTTAAACATCGTGTAGACAGCATTATGGCACCCATAGTGGGCACTACTTCGGTGCCATTAGCAAGCTACCGACCAGAGAGTCCGCTATCTAATTTGCTCTCAGACATTCTTGTTTGGGGCGCAAAACCCTATCAACAGCAAGTGGATTTCGCTGTTTATAACATCGGAGGCATTAGAGCTGCATTCGCAAAAGGCGACATTACGGTGGGTGATGTAGTGGATGTTGCTCCTTTTGAGAATAAGATTTGCTTCTTAACCCTTAGCGGTGAGAAGGTGATGGAGCTGTTCAAGCAAATCGCTTCTACTGGTGGTGAGGGCGTAAGTGGCTCAGTTCACCTTGAGATAACAAAGCAAGGCGAATTGAAAAAGGCTCTTATCAACAACCAACCTATCGACCCTAACAAGCAATATCGCATCGCAACGCTCGACTACTTGGCTCAAGGTAACGACAAGTTAGAGGCATTTAAGAGCAAAACAAACGTGCTTTCGCCTCAAGACTATCATAGTAATGTGCGATTCATCATTATGGATTACTTCAGAGAGGCAGCCAAACAAGGTCAAAAAGTGGGTGCAAAGGTGGAAGGACGAATCACTATTTTGCCCTAAATATTCATTCATTTATTTCAAAAAAGACAATGAAAAAACTCATCATAGCACTCAGTTTAGCAGCTACATTCGTTGCAACAAAAAGTGAAGCACAAACCAATAGCCCAGCGAAGTCAACCGAAAAGGGAACAAAAGAATTGGTTATTTTGCACACAAACGACACCCATAGCTGTATATATCCATTGAACCCACAACTTGCCGACACGCTAAAAGCAGGACGAGGAGGCTTCCTTCGTCGCATAGCCATGTTGAAAGAAGAACGCAAAAAGAACCCCGATCTATTGTTATTCGATAGCGGTGACTTTTCACAAGGCTCGCCTTACTACACTCTTTTCAAAGGAGATGTGGAAGTAGAACTAATGAATAAGATGCATTATGATGCCGTAACGATTGGTAATCACGAGTTCGATTTCGGCTTAAAGAATATGGAACGCCTCTTTAAAAAGGCGAACTTCCCCATCGTTTGCGCTAATTACGACTTCACAGGAACACCTCTTGCAAAGATTGTTAAGCCTTATGTGGTGTTGAAACGCAAGGGAATTAAGATTGGAGTGTTTGGTCTTGCGCCTCAATTAGATGGTTTGGTGGACGCTAAAAACTATGAAACTGTGCGTTACATCAACCCAATCACTGCTACCAATGAGGTGGTATCGACTCTTAAAAACAAAGAGAAATGCGACCTTATTATATGTATTTCGCATTTAGGTTGGACTGAAAAGACGATGAACGACCAAATACTTATCCCTCAAACTCGTTATGTAGACTTGGTATTGGGTGGTCATTCACACACTTTCTTCGAGACACTTAGAACCCATAAAGACCTCGATAACAACACTGTTTATAACGATCAGAACGGTAAAAGCGGTATCTTCATCGGAAAGATGACTATACAAATGGCGAAAAACAAACGCTAATCGTTTTTCAAAGTCTGTTCCCTTTATTTTAAAGGGCTACGGGCTTACCCAATAAAAGCATTGCTATTACACTGCAATAGCAATGTAATTACCCTTCAATCTCATTGCTTTTACACACTAAAAACAATGCAATTGAAATAAAGAAAACATTGAATTGAAAGAAAAGAGTTTTGCTATAACCTTATATAGCAGTGCTCTTTTCTAATAAATAACAAAAATACTTACCTATAAAAATAAAAGAATTAGAAACCTATCAACACTATAACGCTATTCAAAACAGCGATAAAATGGCTTTCAAAAGCTGTATTTACACCCCACTTTCATATATATCACACTACTATTATATTGGTATTTAATTATTAATCCTCAAAATCAATAACACTTTTAAATTATTATCGCACATGAAAAAACTTTTTACTCTTTTAGTACTCTGCGTATTATGCTTAAACATGAGTGCACAATCGTCTACGAACAAAATCGTTCTTTCTATCGCTCCCAACGCAACTGAAGTGCAATTTGCAGTGAAACTCGACGGAGCAACAAGTTATTCGGTTAACTTTGGCATTGGAGAAGGTGTACAAACATTTAACAAAGCTGCTACAGAAGATTTTATAAAAGTACACTATACCTTTACTCATCCAAGGGCAAGTGCCCGTGAAATAACTTTAGATGCAACCAATATCGTTACTTTCCGTGTAACAGCTAGCAAGGCAATTAATGGTATTAAAGAGGTTGTTTCTGACAAAATTAAAGAATTAGGCTTTGCTAATACCAACCTTGATGCCTATCCTTCATTAGATATTTCGCAATGTCCTGCTTTGGTTAATGCAGTGTTTGTAGGCTCAAACCTTGAGTCTGTGAAGCTACCTGCAGGCAAAACACTTGAGAGTATTCAAGTGAGTGCAAGCTGGGTTGGTACAAAGAAGTCGCTAAAAGAAATCAACTTGAGCGATGCAGAAGGCTTAAAATCGATTCTAATTACCGACGCTATTCTAACAGAAGTAGACCTTTCAAAGCAAACAGACCTTGAAACTCTATGCATTTACAATCCTAATAAGATAGGTTTACGAAAGATTATTGGAGCCAAAAATTTAGTAAAAATCACTCGTTTAAATCTAAATGGCAACAATTTAGGATTCGATCAGATACCTAATAGAGTGATAGATGAAGCCCCACTTGAGCAATTTCAATATGCTCAAAGCTACTATTATGTAGACAAAAGCAAAATAAACAATAACACAATAGACCTTAGTCATTTGCTAAAAACAAAAGGAATATCTACAAGTGAGCAGAAATCGTCTTTCACTTGGCTATGGAAAGCTAAAAAAGAAGATAAATTATCGGTTGTTCCTGCGCAGTATGTGAAAGAAGAGAACGGCAAGTTTACTATTGATCCCACCCCTTTAAATACCGAAAACTTTTACGTTGCAGTGCGAATAACAAATCCCGGATACCCTGAAATCGGCACCAAAGGAAAGAACTATTTGCAAAGTTACAATCTATATATAACAAAAGGTACAACCAATGGCGTTGAAAGTGTTTCTTCAAAAGAAGGCGTAAACATCAGTATTACAGCCGATGGCGTTCAATTGAGCACAGATAACCCAAGTATAGTAAGCATCTTCAATGTCAATGGTACAAAGGTTTGGGAAGGCATTGCACCTGCAAACGTGTCGCTACAAAAGGGTGTTTATATTCTTCAAACAGCGAATGGCATTACCAAGTTTGTTCGATAACAAAGCTATATTGAATACCAATTCAACCCATAAAGACTGAAATCGACACCAAGATTTCAGTCTTTTCTTTTTCTTTCTACCCCTATCCCTCTCCCAAACACTCATAAAATAGAGATCTTCCTGACCTGTTTTTATTTATAATAACTGTTTCTTCGCTTACAACATCTCAGACGAGTTGCCAACAAGCTCAACCTCCTCTGTTAGAAGATGCTATAAAGTAACATTCAAAAAGCATTGCTATTACACTGCAATAGCAATGTAATTACCCTTCAATCTCATTGCTTTTACACACTAAAAGCAATGCAATTAAAAGACATATTGATACTATATCATTCAAAGAGCGATACTATCACATCAAAATAGTATCGCTCTTTTTCTATTTTTCAGTCCTCCTATCTTCTAAATAAATAATAAAAGCGACACAAGAAATATTCCATTCACTTTTATATATGGCGAAAAAATTGTTCTATTTCGCACCACTATTTTATATTAGTCGCATATTTATACAGCAAAAGCTCCAAAATTTAAGTTTTTTGGTCGAAAAAACGGATTATTGTTTTAATTTCATTTAAAATCAACCAACAAACAATAATTACACGTTTTTTGTACTATTTTATTTGCATTGATTTAGAACAAAAGCATTACATTTGTCATACTAAACATAAAAAGTAGAAGAAATATACCATAAAAGATACGTCGACAGAACGAACAAGAAGTTTGTTTTGTCCCGATAAGTGTATTTAATTTGGGACGATAATTATAGACGTAGGAGAATAAAAAAATTAATAGAAGAACAAATGAAAAAGAAAGAACGTACTGATTACACCCAACCAGCGAGTTGGATTGTATCATGTTATGAAGAACCTTTATTGCATTATGCATCCATAAAGGGCAAAGTTAATCCATTTGTAGATGGCGGTGACCCTGAAGAGGACGAGCCATCGGAAACCAATCCATTTGAAGATTAACATCATAAACAAAAGATTAAAACAGAATAGTTATGTGTTTTAGGCTGAGAACCTGAGATACTCACTTTCAAAAATCAAGACAAACATATTTTATTATGAAAAAACTCACATCATTATTAGCTATTATGATGCTCGTATTTTTCGTGGCTTGTAATAGTGAAAACAATATTATTGATGAACAAGAACAAGGAACAGCTCTAACTGTCCCTATGTCGTTAGAGCTTACAGGTAATGTAGATAAACCTGTAAATGTACAAATGATGGCTTTTAAGAGCGACGAAACAACTGGTATTCCTGTACCTCAAAGCCTCAAAAACGTGGGTAGCACTATCAACGTAACATGTATTTTTAAGAGTACAGACGCTTCTCAACCTGTGACAAAGGTGGTTATTCCTTGGACAGTTACATCGGAAGGCGTTCTTGAATTGCTTCCTAAAACGAGCTTTAAGATGGCCACTGACACTGATATTAGCAAGGGTACATGGTATGTATGCGGTGTTATTGGTGGTGTAGTTTCAGGCACTCCTTCAACTAATGTCACTGGAATTCAATTTAAACGAGTTGCTGCTCGTGCTGTAGCAGGGGCTAACTTCGATGCTGATATCCCTTATGTTTTCACATGGAGAAGACTTACTGCTCACCCAACATCTAACAAATTGCGCAGCGAAAACCCTGTTTCTCTATCTCCATTAGGCACTTTCTCTCGCCTAACTGTAAGCAACAAAACAGGCTTCGGCATTAAATATAAGGGTATAAGAGTGATTACTTCTAATAAAACTGAAGGTAAATTAGACTTGGATAACATCGTTAATTCAACTCTAAAAGATACTCCAAGCAATATCGAAAGCACTGATAAAAGCTACGCATCTACCTTTAAAATCATTCAAACTGCAGGTAAACCAAAGAACTGTAACTTGTATTATGCAGACTATTCTTTCGACGAAGTGCAAGTACAAAACGGTGCTTCTGACCCTGCTTACACTTATATTTGGATGGTTCCTGATGTACAAAAGATTGAGTTTACTGCACCTGGTGGAGTTCAAAAGACCAACTATATAGAAAAGGCTCAAGTGCTTTTACACGCCGCTCCCATCAATCCAAGCGACCCAAGTATCGACATGTTGCCTGTATATGGTACACGTGCATTCTTCACTAACGGTAAAAGTTACTCATTTAAAGGCGTAGCTACTTTCGAATATGCACCTCTTCACTATGTGGCTAAGCGTGATAACTTCGGCACAGACGATAGCTATTCGAGCGCAGATGACGATATTTCTAAGACAATTGCATACGATGTGGAAGAATATGAGCGCAACTTAAGCAATATCCCAGCAGGCTATTACGCTGCAGATAGGACTAAATGGGCTACTATCTTCAACAACACTTTCAGCTTTATCGGTCTTGCTCCTTTCAATTATGGTACTTATCAAAAGGCACCTACACACAGAGTGCTTACTCCATGTAATCTAAAAGAGAAGAAAACATACGTTCATTCTTATGCTGGTGCAGCGTTTAAAGACAACTATAGAGGCTTTAACAGCATCACTTATATGATGGGTATGGAAGGTGTTGCAAACAGATTGACAGACAAATCTCTTGGAGCTACCTACTTAGACTATAACACTGTGCCTTATACAGCTGCTTCTTTTGCTCCTGTAAACTATGGTAGCAGTTTTACAGTGAACGACTATCCTATCGCAACCGATAACAAATACCGTTACACTATACGTTGGGAAGATATTAATTTCAGCAGAAACGACCAATCAGCTCTTAAACTTAGACAACGCTATTTGGGTGAACATTTCGTGTTAGACCTTGAAGATATTGCTAATGAAAAGTTCTGGGAGCCTCTCGATTCTGACTATCCAAGCGACCTAACACGTATCTTCCCCTATAAAGGTTGCTACGCATTCAATGCAGGAAACGGTCCTTTCATGCCTTATAAGCGTCTACAAGGAGCTATGTACTACGTGAATGAGCCTTTCGATAGAACAAGTGATAACATCGTAGGAAGTGCTACAACAGACACATCTGACTCGTATGCATCTCTCACTTTGCGTGGTAATGGTGGAACAGATAACTATGGTTATGCTTCAGGTTTCAAGTTCCCAATTCGCAAAGGAGCACGTCCTGAGGTGAGAACTGGTGTGAATAGAGGTCAAACTATTGTATGGGAAAGTACTGTAGACTTTATTACTATGAGAGCAGCAGTGCGTCTTTGGAAGATCAACCCAAGCAATCACTAACATAAAGAGATTGCAATGAAAAGATTGAATTAATCCTTTCTAACATAGATAGAGCACCTATGGCAAGTTTAATACTTGTTGTAGGTGTTTCTTTTTGCCCCCTATTGCACGATAATTGTATGAGGAGTGAGGAGGTAAAGAATTGAATTTGAAGAGCTCTGTGGGTCATTATAGCTTATTGACAGGCTATGTTGGCAACACTTCTATTTATCTGTTGACTTCATTATCTGCATCAATACTGATCTAAAAGGGAATCAACACAAGTTTTAATTACACTTTTACTCGTGCTATTGAATGAACATGCAAGACTATAAAAGGCAATAAAATGAGCTATAAACAAAAACAAATTACAAGAATTGCACTGTATTAAATACATAAAATATGCTGGGTTCTTTTGTGGAACCCAGCATACTGTATTTCAACAAGACTATTGTTATCGAACAACGACAACCAATATGGTCTTTACTTTATTATTACTTTCTTGCCTTTAATGATGTATATTCCCTTTGGCAACTCTCCTACTTCACTTTGTGTAGCACGTTGAAGCACTCTAAGTCCGTCTATTGTATAAACATCTACTCGTTCTTCGGTTGCAGTTTCATTGTTGATGCTATCTATTCCGAGAGCAATCTTTCCAATAACAGAAAAATCTTTCCATATATTAGCCTTTTTATAGGCCTCTACACTCTTCTCAGGAACATAGAGTTTACAATTGCTTACGTTTGCTCCTTGGAAGGTATCGTCTGCACATACAGGTGGAACTTCTGCCTCGCAATATAAAGTTTTCATCACAAACCAATCTCTAAACGCTAAACTTCCAATCTTTGTAACACCACGAGGAATGGTTATACTTGTCAATCTCTCGCATGCTCCCAGCGCATAGTCTTCTATTTCTGTTACACTTTTAGGTATTTGGAAATCTACAAGATAATTACAACCAAACAAAGTGCAATACTTAAGCGTTTTAATACCTTCAGGATATCTAATGTATTCTAAGTCTAAACAATATGCAAAAGCAAATGAATCGACATAAGCTACAGTATTTGGTATAACCAATCTCTTCAAATTACGACATTCATAAAATGCTCCCTTACCAATAGTTTTAACATTTTTAGGAATAACTATTGTTTCAATTCCTATATTTGCTAACGCATCATCTGGTATTTCTGTTAAGCTTTCGGGGAGTGTAATATCTTTAAGATGATAACTTCCTTGAAACATTCTAATGCCTAAAGTCTTTACTCCTTCTTCAAAAGAAACCTTTTTAAGTTCTCTACAGTTAGCAAAGACGCTTTTTCCCATTTCTTTTATGCCTTTATGAATGAATAGATTGGTAATATCACTTGATCTAAAAGCAAAATCATCAATATGAGTTACAGTTGAAGGAAGAGTAAAGTTTCTTAATCCTGCAGCCTGAAAACAAGCTTTAGTTATTCTTGTTACCCCAGCAGGTAAGACAAAGTCATTTAAACTTCCACAAGATTCGTATTTACAACCGATTATTACTCAATATTTTATAGATAATAAGTCAGAAATATGGTTGTTATTTTTAATTGCACATTCTAAAAGGTGAA
>ERZ773046.704-NODE-704-length-20876-cov-2.887181_pt1 | contig 20876 bp, 8 predicted proteins | sample MGYA00580634_ERZ773046 | MGnify/ENA primary metagenome ERZ773046 (study PRJEB29015, sample SAMEA2738127) | human oral metagenome | biome: human oral; feature: human-associated habitat; material: saliva | place: China | collected 2159 ... | reverse complement strand
CCGCCGATACTAATGCCTCAACATTGGTAAACTCCGAATACTCCTTGACTTTTTTCTCAAGGTCAAATGCCACCTTATTCAGTTGATCCATGTTTTTCCCAAAGATGATAAACTCTATAGGAGCTTTATTTCCCGTTAGAACAGTAGCCATAGCACTGCCTCCTGAGACGGTCACTTTTTCGATTTCCGGTATTGCTTCAATCAGAGGACGAATATCGTCAGCGATCTGTTGGCTACTACGATTACGCTCACTGACGGGCTTGAGGTGGCAGAAAATCGTACCAATATTTTTACCCTCCTTAAATCCTACTGCCGTGAGGACTCCCTCTTGGGTTTGTCCGGTAATACTTGCGAGTCCCCCTTCGGCAACCTCCGGCACATTGTCGCGCAACAGCTGTATGATCTCATTACCTACCTGCTCAGTAAAGGAGTGTGATGTGCCTTGCTCTGTCTCAAACTGGATAGAGATAGAGCCGGCATCGATATCGGGGATGTAGTCGGTACCGACAGCCTTTCCTAATAACAATACTAAGACGAAAACGACTAGAGCAGAGCCAAGTGTGATGCCCTTATGGAATACAGCCCAGCCCAGAAAGTTGCGATATATCCTCTCAACCCTTTGGAACATACGCTCGCTCCAATTAAAGAGTTTGCCATGTTTTTTGCTCTCCTTGCTACGTGGGGCCGGTTTGAGCAATACGCTTGAGAGCATTGGGGTCAGAGCTAATGCTGTGAAGAGAGAGGTGATCAGACAGGTAACCGTAAGGACGGCTAATTGCTTAAACATTACGCCAACGATACCACCCATAAATACTAAAGGGAGGAATACCACAATGGTGGTTAGGGTAGATGCGGCAATAGCTAATCCCATCTCGGATGCACCAAACATTGCGGCTTGCTTAGGCATAGCCCCTCGCTCTATGTGCTGTGTGATGTTTTCGAGTACTACGATGGCGTTGTCGACTACCATACCAATCGCAATTACCAACGCCACCAAGGAGAATATGTTGATGGTATAGCCGAGTATGTTCATGACGATAAAAGCCGAGATCAATGATACCGGCATCGTCAGGAATACTATGAGGCTAGATTTCCATTCTCTCAAGAAAAGCAATACCACCAAGGTGACGAAGATCAGGGCATACCAAATAGATGAACTGAGGTTGTTAATAGATGAGATTACCAATTCGTCCGAACCTATCACTTCAGAGATTTGCACGTCCGAGGGTAACTCATTTTGTATGTCGCTTATCTTTGCACGTACGGCGTTGGCGACCTCTACGGTATTGGCTCCTGATTGTTTCTGTATCAATAGGGCGATACCTCTACCCCTATGATTGAAGGCTGACGCATTAGTTTCCTTAAAAGTATCCTTGATGGTAGCAACATCTTTGAGGCGTACCACCTTTCCTTTGAATGCCTTGATAACAGTATTCTCAAGCTCTTGTACACTCTCGTACTTACTGGGCATGCGTACAGAGAAGTCGTAAGCACTCTCCGTTACGAAGCCAGAAGGCACGTTGATGTTATTGGCTTTGAGCATCATGGAGAGCTGAGTCACAGACATACCGTAGCCCTGCATCCTGATGGGGTCTATCTCAACTCGGATCTCACGTTCAGGCTGCCCTAAGTAGATTACCGTACCTACGCCATCTACCTTTCTTAGTGTCGAAGCGATTTGATCCTCTACAATCTCTTCTAGACCGTTGTAGTTTTCGTCTGCATTGATGGCATAACCGATCACCGGCATCATCGATGCATTGATCTTATAGATGATTGGAGTATAGGCTTGAGCCGGCATTCGGGACTTGACTAACTCCAATAGATCTCGAGCATTATTTGCCGCCGCTGTAATATCTTCTTCCCACTCATACCTCAACTGTATAAACGATACATTCTCTTTAGAGATGGATTTGATCTCGACCAAATTCTCGGCAGAAGAGAGTACTGCCTCTAGGGGCTTAGAAACCTGTTCCTCCACCTCCATTGCCGAAGCTCCCGGATAGACCGTGATGACTGTAAGGGAGGGAAACTCCATGTTAGGCATCAGGTCTAATGGCAACTTTGTCAGAGAGAATACACCTATCACTAGTATGGCCACAAAAAGCATTGCGGTCGCGATAGGCCTTTTTACGCCAAATTCAGGAAGCTTCATAGACTTACTTCTTTTTTACAACACTCACTTTAGAGCCGTCGTTGAGCTTATTTTTGCCATCTACTACAATTGAATCTCCACTCTTGATTGCATCGCTTTCGATGTATGCCCAACCGTCATTAATCTCCCCTCGAGTCACGGGGATGCGACTAACTTCGGTGCCTTCGGTATTGACTTTGAATACGAATTCTTCGGCTGTCCCGGCCAAGCGGTATATGGCATTGAGTGGTACGAATAGACCTTCTCGCTCCGGTAGAGTAATAGAGACATTGCAGTACATACCGGGTTTTAGGCGGTTGTCTTTGTTAGGGATATTGACTTCAACAGCTGCCGTACGTGTCATTGGCGAAAGTGCGGGAGAGAGGTAAGATATTTTGCCCTCAGTCGGTTTATCCGGATAAGCGTCAAAAATTATGGTAGCACTCTGCCCTTTTTCTATGTAATTGAGTTCCTTTTCATTGACCTCAATGGTTATTTTGAGAGGATTGATTTGGCGAAGCTCTATGATGCCGCTTTCCAACTTAAGCTCATTGCTGAGGCTTGGTGTGAATGTATACGTCTCCCCTTCATTGACCAAAATATCAGTGATGATGCCACTAAATGGGGCGGTAATAGAAGTATTCTTTTTGAGCATAGCCACTTTGGCCACGGAGGCCTCGTACTTAGCCTTGACGTGGTCGTAATCCATTTGGCTGATGCTCTTCTTTTCTAACAAACGGGTAATACGCTCGAAGTCGCGTTTGATGGCGTCGTTTTCGATCTGTGCCTGTAATAGCATTTCGTCGGACATCTCCACAATGAGGGCTCCCTTTGGAACAAAGCTCCCTTTGCCGTAGTGTATCCGCTCTATCCTCCCTGGTAGGGCGGTGCCGAGGTTCGCACTTTTAGAAGCCTCAGCAGTACCCGAAAAACGAATTTTTGGGGTAAATGTCATTTGTTTGGCTTGGATAATGGTCACGGGCACAACTTTGTCCGCATCGGACTCCTGATCTTTATCTTTCTTTTTGCTGCAGGAGGTAGTTGTGCCGATAAGTAGGAGCAACACCGCCGGGAGCAAGAAGCTCTTAATTCCTTTGATATGCATATTGTTTTTTATCTATCTATTTTGTTTGTGAACAAGACTATGTTCCTCGGCATACTTATAGAGAGCGCCGGTAGACTTCTCCAATTGAGACAATGTTACGGCAGCTTCTACTCTTGCATCAATATCGGCAGAGCTGGCTTTTTCCCACATGACCTGAGCTTCTAAAATATCCCTTATGCTGTTCATCCCCTCTAAGAGGCTGTTTTTTGTAATTCGCAGGTTTTCCTCAGCTTGCTCCTTAGAGAGCTTGGTTAGTTCCATCCTTTTAAGAGCCTCAGCATGCTTAAATCTATTTTGTTGTATCTGCAAGTTGATTTTCTCTTGGGAGTCTTGCAGTTCTAACTTTGCCTTGGTCACTTGTTGGTCTGCCATGTGTACTTGGTGTAATCTATCGCCCCAAGTTAGCACCGGGATCTGTACTCCCACGCCTATCATCCAGTCTCCGCCAAAGTTATTTTGAGACCCTTTGTAGAGATTAGGTTGTGTCCAGTTGTATCCTGCTGTGAGGAAGATGTTGGGCAGGAATTGCGACTTCACCATCTTTCTTGCCGACTCTGTAATCGCGAGCTTATTGCGAAGCATCACTATTTCGGCACGCTCAATGGCATCGTTATTTGTAAGCGCTAAGAGGCGACTACTCAGTTGCTCTTCACTGATAATGCCGGTGTCTAATTCTATTTGATTAGCATCTACTCCTATGATTTGTCCGAGCAACATCTTGGAGAGCTCAAGGCCATTCTCAGCTTTGACCAAAGAGAGCTCCACTTCATTTTTCTTGACTTGAACTTTCAATACTTCGTTCCTAGTTGTCATGCCTTCTGCATAGAGATTTTCTAAGTCTTGTCCGAGATGATCTAGGAGGGATTTGTAGGTCTTAGCCAAAGTCACCTTCTCTTGTACAGAGATTACTCTCCAGTAAGCTTCATCCACAGATGCCAAGACATCTGCCTCCTCCATTTTTACTTTCTCGTGCAGAAGCTCAGATGTGTAGCGAGCTATCTTGTTTGCCTCTACAATTTTAAATCCCATAAAGATAGGCTGGCGTAGTATAAAGCCTCCCGTATACACCTCCTTAGGAGCGACACTTATAAAGTCAAGAGGGATCGAAAGTCCTTGAGGTGTCACCCCCGGGATATTAAAGTTGATCGCAAAAGGGCGGAGGGGTCTATCTCCCGGATTGATCCATCCTCCGGCGAAGTCGATGCGAGGTAGATACTTTGTTTTAGCCGACTGCACCAAATAGTCAGAGGCTACAGCATCAGCTTGAGCCATTTGTATCTGTTTGTTGTGCTCTAAGGCTAACTCTCGGCACTGCTCCAAAGACATTAGAGCTTGGGATTGTGCCTCTGTCTTCAATCCCACGGAGAGAACAACAGTCGTGATCAGAAAGAAGGCCATTCTTTTGTTGACTGTTCGAATCATGATTTGCGCGTATTAGTTGTCTTATTATAGCTTGGTAGAGGACCCATAAGCTCCCTGATACCACTCCTTAAATTCTCTGTTTTTCGCTTTACTTACTATGACCTTCTCAGGGGTTTCTACGGAGAGTGCTACCATTAACTTGCCCCCAAACCATACAGACATACTCTGTATTGCACTATGTGCTACGATGTATTGTCTATTGGCTCTAAAGAATAGTTTAGGATTTAAATCTTGTGCTATCTTTTCCAAAGAGAGGTCTATAAAGTGTTCCTTCTTATCGATGGTCACCAATACAGATGCTTTGCTTTCCGAGCGTATGTAGGCGATCTTTTCTACCGATATCGGGAAAAGTTTATCTCTAAAGGGGATCAAAAAATGGCTCTTATAACTCAATTGCGACTTATTGAGTGCTTCAATCATCTTGTCCATCAGGTCTTGGTTATACACCTTCTTTCCACTCTGACCAAATCTTTTGATCTTGTCTAGGGCTCTTTGGAGGTCGCTTTGTTTGATTGGTTTGAGTAGGTAATCAATACTATTGACTTCAAACGCTTTGAGCGCATATTCCTCATAAGCCGTGGTAAAGATGATGGGGCAGGATACATTGATGCGCTTGAAGAGCGAGAATACCTGACCATCCGCCAAATGTATGTCCATAAAAGCCAAGTCGGGCTCCGGGTGGCTTTCGAACCACTCTACACACTCAGATACACTCTGGAGTATGGTCAATACCTCTATGTCAGGGTCTGTTTCGGTGAGTAGTGTTTGCAACCCTTTGGCGGTAAAATACTCATCTTCCACGATTATTACTTTCATATTAGAGATTTGGCTTTGGGTTCTAATTGGTCTAAACTCTTTATCAATGGTAGTGAAACGGAGAACTGTCCATCCTTTGAGACAATGTCAATATCCTTGCCAAATACCAAACGATATTGCTCCATCAGATTATCCAGTCCTACTCCCGTACTGCTGCCTGATGTACTTTGCTCTCTTAGTTGCAGCTTATTCTCTACTACGATCTTGTCTTCTTTCGTGCTGATGGATATGATTAATGGTATTTTGGCACTTGCTATATTGTGTTTGATAGCGTTCTCCACCAAAATCTGCAGACCGGAGGGTATGACATAGTAATCCAAATATTTGTCATCAATATGCCACACTACCTTAAGACCGTCGAAATAGCGGATGCACATCAAGTAGAGATACGACTTGACAAACTCTAACTCTTCTGACAGCCGTACCACCACTTTATCGCGCATCGTATGCCTAAATACCATTGCCAACTCCTGCACATACTCCTGAGCCCGCCTATCATCCCTGCCGATTAGACCATTGAGCGTATTGAGACAATTAAAAAGGAAGTGCGGATCTGTCTGATTTTTCAGTGCCGTGTACCTATTTTGCAGATTCTCAAAGTCCAACTTCTGCATCCCAACTACTGCCAAGTGATTTTGTTTCATCAAATAAATGGTCATAGTAAAAAGGAAGGTTACTACCAATATGACGAGATCCTTAGCATACTGCACCGTAGCATAAGTATGATAATTAAGAATATCTCTAAACCACCACCACTGCAATCGCGACAAATAGGGCGATAGTAATACCACTCCCATCAACAGCCCGAATAATATCAGCCAGAGCTGGTACTGTCGTATATCATACCTATTGATTGCCCAGGATTGGATGCTCAACAATAGATAAAAGAAGACCATGTTGACGAGTAGTGAGGCAATGGAACTCACCGATAAGATGGTTCTGAGGTCAAACTCTCGGCCGGCATCAAGCAAGCTGTAGTAATAGATAGAAGACGACAGCATCACAAACGCAAGCAAGAAACTGATGATAAGTGTAGCTAGTAATACACTCTTCTTTTCATCTCTTAAAAATATAAATCCGTTACTTCGTCGCTGTCTTAAACGGCGTTTTATGCGCGGTGTCGTCATAAGTCTTCTGTCTTTATGGATACTTTGTATCCCAAAAGTTGCGTTTATGTTTGTATGTTGAGCTTTCCCGGTCTTCTCGTACAAGAAAGAAAAAGCAACGAGCCTATCTCACACCCTTCGTTTTTCGTATTTAGGGTGAAGGGATAAGACTCGCTGTTTTTAGGGCTTCTAAAATCAGAAGCGATAGCCTAGGCCTACAGTAACCACACTTGCATGAGCCTTATAGGCGGCGTTCTGTAGAGGGAACCCAAGCTTAGATGTGACATTGTTTATAGAGGTCTTAATGTCATCAATCTGGTTGATAAAACCATATTTATAGCCAGCATTGATTTGAATTCCGTTGGTAAACTCATACCCCAATTGGCAAGCAATACCTACATCCCATCTTTGGAGAGCCGACTTGTCGTTGTGCTTCTCGTACAGATCAATCGGGTCAATTTTCACTAGGTTATTGAATTTCTTAATTTCGTCTGTCTTAGCGGAGAATCCTATCCCAACATAAGGCCCAACACCACCATACAGAAGCCCATTACCCAACTGTAGTTTACCTAGGGCATATATGGGGATCTGCATCCCCCATTGGTTGATCTTGTTTTCCAAAGATACAGGGCCGGCCTCTGCCTTTAGACCTATTCCTCTGTAGAAGAACTCAAGCTCGGGTTGGATAGCGAAGTTGGAGTGTAGGTTGATTCTCATGAAACCACCAAAGTCGGCTCCCGGTTTCATTTGGCTTTTAAGAACATGAAAGTCGTTACTTAAGGCAAGACCCGAGAAGTTTACACCCGCTTTTACACCATAATCTGTAGACACAGGAGCCTGAGCCATGGCTGAAGTAGCTGCCATCCCCATGATTACACTTGCTGCGATAGCAATAATATTACGTCTCATACTTTCTTCTTTTTACTTTCGTTGTATTTATTACTCATCTTTATTCTGTTGTATGACCTATCCGATCGCAATAGGTGCATCAACTACATCGCAAAGGTAGGAAGAATAAAACCCCATACCAATCAGATATTGACCCAAACGACTTAAATACCTGCCGAACACCTCTGTACTGCGACTGTGGCAGAAAAGATGGAGCACAAGAAGCTAAACGCAAGTGACGGAGAGGAGTGTGCCGGTGCTGGTGCAAAACCTAAACCACAAGGGCGACGTCGTGATGTGTATGATGCAACGGCTTCGGAAAGTTCGTCAATGGAACGATGCCAAGTTATTAGGACGTATCGTAAATAGGAACTTGGACTCATTTAAGGGATGGGGTTATTGAATTCTACAATCGCTTGTAGCAAGTTGGATTTTTTTGATTTTTAGACTTGTTAAAACATGGTTTTCATGGAAACTGTATTTTTACCCATTCCTGTTGATTGAAAATGATTCTAATATTAATTTGCTCAATAGGCGATTTCGATAATATGTCTTTAAAGAACTCATTACAAAGAAAGATGTTGAGAAGAAACAAATCTGGCACATCAGGCTCTTGCCCAGCAAGAGACATCTGAAAAAGCATAACTCCACCGTACTCCTCTATCATCATTTCTTTTGCCATACTTTTGCGCTTGATACTGGAATCTGCACCTAGGAAAAGTTTGGACTTTAAATCTCCGAATGAAGTCCTAGCATTACTTTTGTCACACCGTTGCACTTGATACTGGAATCTGCATACACTTCTCTCGGACATTATTTGTTTGCTAGTAACGAAAAAAATATATCTTTGTGGTATCACACACAATGTGATATGTCTGTGCTTACATAGGAAATATACTGCACAAGACGTCTCAGATGATGCCGTTGACAAAAAACATAGATCTATGAGTGCCGTTTCATCTCCCGAAATCTCCCCGCAAGGTGTTGAGAGAATTCTCTCAAAGATAGGCCTTGTGCTGTCTAAGAGTAAAGAGGCTCTTTTGAAAGATTTGATTCAGAATATTTCTGAATATGTGCCTGACGAATCAGAGTTTAAGAATTATTCTTCTCAAGAGTTCCTTGCTGAAGTGGAGTCTGGTAAGTTCAAATTTGAGGATTATATCAATGGACTCTTCCGTAGACTTGGTTACGACCTCTCGCAGTTCGAGGAGAATGAAGAATTGTTTGCCCTGGTCAAATCTTGTATGGCCGCCCTCGTTAAACTTGGGAATGTAGTACAAAGTCTTTCTATAACGGACGACTGGAAGAAAGAGGTTGATGCAGTCATAGCAAACCCTTCTGCAGCAGGAAAGAAAGCAACCTGTTTCTTAGCAGCAGCCAAGAAATTGTATGACGAAGGGGGCTTGGGAGACTCCGACGTACCAACGGACGAAGGACTTCTTGGTAATATCTATAATCTTCTGAAGGTAGTTGTTGAGCTTTTTAATATAGTTCGCAAATTCAGAGATTTGGAGAGTGAGAAACTGGTTGTTGAATGTGATAGTTTTTTGAATTTTCTCGATGATAGCTTTTTCAATAAAGAGTTTGCAGATCGAATGTTGGATCATATCCTCATAGCGATTCTGAGCAATGCTAAGGAAGTTTTCGCAGATGATATCTATACTCTTGTTTGCAGTGTTTCGGACATCTCTGGATATATAAAGGAGGGTGTCAAGGAGAGCTTAGCTCGTCCTATTAGCGAGGTCATTAATGAAATCAAAGCCCTTGAAGAAGAAATAAGAGAACTTGAAAGTCAACTGAGGGATAGAGCGGAAGAACTTGCTAGAGCTGCAAAAGAAAAAGGACTGCAAGCTATTAGGGAAGTAAATTCCGATTTGTCTGCAAGGCTCAAGATGGCTAAGGCTAGACTAGAGGAATTGGGCAACGAGCTGTTTGTCAACTACAATCAGTTCGCCAATATCCTGAACAAGATTTATGTTGTTCTGGATTTTCTCAAGGTCATAGATAAGGAGAGAGTCGAGATTTCTAAATACGTATCCAATAGTCCTAAAGCGCCTAATCCGACTGTTTTGAAGGCGGCAAAAAATCTCCCGAAGGACTTTCAGACATATCTAGCTGATGCGGAAAAATCTGCTAGGGAGGTAAGCGATATTCTTACTAAGGTGGTTGTGGAAATGAAAGCTGCAGCCCCGACCGTGGAGATCCAAGTGATTAGATGGTCGCGCTTAAAACGTTTATTTACCAATCCTATTGATTATCTGAAGGAAATCTATCCCATTGAAGACTATGACGATGCTGTCAACTTGATGGAGAAGGCCCTGAGGGTGATGCATGCATTTAATCCACAGACTCCAGATATTGAAGACATTCAGCAGTTCTTGCACGAACTCCTAATACGTATTAGCGAGAAAATTAATGATTTCGGAACACAAGTCTCCGATACTGAAGCTGTCGGGAACCTGAAGAAGTTTAGAGATTTTGTTTTTGATATCCTAAAGGTTGTTGCAGAGTTTGGAACGGCTATTAGGCAGGAATTAGCAGAGGCCTATAAGAATATAAAAAATGAAACAGAGACTGTCTTCGACTCTTTGTCTTCTGGAGTCCGAAAAGAAATAAATCTTCTAACTAAAGATGTTGGCTCCGATATAGAAAGGTTCTTATTTGATTCAACCTTCGACATTGACAACAAGTTCTTTGAGCGTGCTTTTGCAGCTCCTTTTATTCGCATCATAAAGGAAAAAGCGGCAGAGCACGACCTATTCAAGGGTGTTAATCCTGAGGCTTGGGGAGAAGCTATCGTTGCTTCAGGAGCTGGGGATGCTAATCTACTTCTTAACAATTTCCGTCCATTGCTCCAATCTATGGACGAAATGGCAAGGACTCTTTTTGAAGAGGACGTTTGGAGAAATAGATTCAAAGGAGTAATTGACGACCTTAGAAAAGAATTTGAAAAGCAGACAGAGAACGTTCCTTCTTCCGTCGCAGATGTCGAGAAATATGGGAAGAATACAATTGATAATTTGATCAAAGGATCTCTGCCCAATAATCCCTTCACAGGGTTTAACACCTATAGATACTTCAATGTTTTTAAAGAAGCAATAGGAGGGATGTTGCCCGACTTTAGGCCCCTCTATTATGATCGCTTTTTGATCGCCGTAGAATCTACAATAATAGCCTTGGCGGAGTCTTCTCAAATAAAATCTTCATTAGAATCAATCAAAAATACAATTGAAGACTATTCAGATAAACTCAAGTCTTTTTCTGTAGATGTGTTCCGTAGTTATTTCAACGACCTCCTCGAATCACTTTATAACTATGTCCTAAAACCATACAAGAATGCGATAGAGAAGGCTATGAAGATTTGGCTTAGGGAAATATTGTTACCTGAGGCCGCCTCTAACATCAAGAAGAATTTACCCAAAGCCCCAGACTTGGGAGACTATAAAGATTTGTTTGATCCCAAAAATCTCGAGTTTGTTGAACAGTTGATTGCCATACCTCAAGAGGCTGCAGAGATAGACTCTTGGCAGGATGGCCTTCAGTTTGTAATCAAACTGTACAAGGTTCTGCCTTTAAGTGTGAAGAAGTCCTTCAAAGAATTGGTCAGCTTACCCGACTTTGATGTTAGTCCAATTAAGCTTCCGGCATATTCATTAGATGTCAAGAATAAGTTCCTTTGTACGACTCTTTACGACTCTTCTGCTTCTCAGAAATCCTCTTCTACTCTATCGGGTAATGTATCTATCAAGATTATTGCACTTGTTGGATTTAGAAAGATCGGAGAAAAAGAGAAGGCTGGTTTGTACTTTTTGCCTGTAATCTCAGGAGATTTTGGAGTGGAAATTAGTATCGGTGCTAATCATAAGCTCAAGCTTGGCGCATCTGAAAGTATGAATGAAGGTCTTGATTCTGATAGAGTTGATGAGAATGTCAAGAAAAAACTCCAAGATTTGGAAAAGTTAGGACTGTTTCTTACTACAAAGCCTGGAGATCGTTTACCTTCTCTTATTCCTTTGGACGACATTTCAGGGGCGTTTAAGGCTTACCTTGAGCTATTGTTTTCCCGTACGGAAAAGAACAAACTGATGATTTTTGGCCCTGACCCCGATAAGATGTCCCATAAAGACAATAGTCTTGCCTCTCTTTCCGTTGAGGATTACCCTCAGAAGATTTATGTCGGATACGATGGAGGGTTTGATGCAGGATATCTCGGAGGCCTTCGGAAGCTAGAACTGAATTTGTTCTTGGCTGAGGTGAATGAGTTCTTTGCTAAGATATTTAAGAAGCCGATAAAGGTGGGGTTGGAGTCATTGGATCTTGGGTATAGTATTAGAAATGGATTCCGAATCAATGGTGATTATTTAATCCAGATTCCTTTAGACAAGAATGTGGATTTGAATTTTGTGAAATTCAACAACTTGATGATAGAGTTGGGAGGAGATCCTAGTGATAACCTGCTTGCAGATCTTAACTTCTCTTTTGTTGCTGATTTCTACGGAATAGCTATTTCATTTGCAGATCTTGGAATAGGAATGAATGTCAATGTCTTTGATGATAATGGTAAATTTGGAGATCTTGACATTAAACCGCATTTTAAGTTTCCAGATGGGATCGGAATCACTATTGATACCAAGGCTGTAACAGGTGCTGGAATTATCAAATGGAATAAAGAAAAAGAGGAGTTTTTAGGAGCAATTAGTATCGGAGTCCTAAATCTCTGTAGTGTGGATGCCCTCCTTCTTTTCAGTATGTGCATGCCTGATGGTAGCAAGGGATTTTCTTTTATGGCTGCGCTGAGCACGACTTTCAAACCAGGGATTCAGCTTGGAATGGGCTTTCAGTTAACGAAGATAGGAGGCTCGCTTGGCATCAATAGACGGATTGACCAAGATAGGCTTATTAGTGCTACACGGGATGGAACTCTAGGAGTCGTATTATTCGTAGACGATATTGCCCATCATTTAGATACAGTACTGGGTAATATTACAACCTATTTCCCAGCTAAAGAGGAGCAAGTCTTTTTTGGTTTTATGACTCAGATTGCCTTCTCGGAAATCATGAAGATAGATGCTGGGCTTTTCATCCAAGCGCCCGACCCAGTTGTGGTAATTATCGCTGGAGGGATGCATATTGGCCTTTCGAAGTCTTTGGACTGGGTCTTGTCAATCAATGTCTATTTCCTTGGGATGATTGATTTTAGCAAAGGCCTCTCCTTTGATGCTTCGATGGTTGATTCTCACATTGTGGGCATTGATCTTTATGGGGATGTAGCTTTCCGACTATATTGGGCTGGTGATACCAAAGGGTTCCTTTTCTCTGCAGGAGGATTTCACCCCAAATACAAGCCGGAAGCTGGATTCAATGTTAGTAATATGCGGAGAATCGGAATGAAGTTGAATTATTCCCTACTAAAAATCTCCCTTGAGTCTTATTTTGCTGTTACGTCCAATACTGTTCAGTTTGGGGCAAGGGCAGAAATGAGCATTAATCTGTATGTTTGTTCTATTTCTGGTTTCTATGAATTCAATGCCTTGTTTCAGTTCAATCCTTTCCACTTTATGGTTGATGGATCTGCTGGAATGAAGGTGAAATGTTGCGGAATCACATTGCTTTCGGTAGCTATTGCATTGGAACTGAGAGGCCCTGCAAGATGGTCTGCCTCTGGGGAGGCTACTTTCCGTGTCTTAATCTTCGAGAAGCATATACATTTCAGTGAGACTTGGGGTAAGGCTTTGGAGGACAGTGAAAAAAAATACATCTCTGTACTCCCCATCTTTGAAGCTGGTTTTATCGACAACACTAATTGGCAAGTCATATCAAACGATGTGGTTGGAAGATTGGTCTCTTTCTCCGAAATAAAATCCGATGAACTAGTCGTGAAACCATCCGATACGATTGCTTTTAGCCAGAGTGGTGTACCACTTGGAGAACGAATGGAGAAGTATGGGGAGGCAGAACCTGGAGATATTTGTCAAATTGATATAGAAAATATCTACATATCTGGAGTAGAGCTTACAAAGGGAAATGATTATGAATTCTTATCATCATCTTTTGCTCCTGCACTAATCAAAGATTTGAGCGAAGAAGAGAAACTGGCAGCTCCTTCTTACCAAAAGATGAAGTCTGGTTTTACTCTGACTCATAGCTTGCAGGAGGAGAGAGGAGAGGGGCAAGAGGTCAAACCCTATCAAGAGTATATTTGTCAGTCTTTGAATGATGGTGTGTGGAGTCGGTGGGAAAAATATTCCGTGGAGACTTCTACAACAGAGAGGAGGGCTATTCGTAAAATGGAGGCATCTTCTCGGAAGAAGATAAACTCTTTTTCTAAGCCTCTAACTCATAATTTTTCTAGCGAAATAACAATGAACAGAAAGTACGCTTCTTCCCAAAGGAGGAATGAGGAAGGCATTCGCCGATATATTCTGCAATCAGACTGCATATTAAGGCGTAAGGCTCGCAGTTTTATTGACCAACTTGAAAACGTATAAAGCACAGTCCTTGTATGAAAATGGAGAAATATGCAACCACATACTATTTCCCTTGGGTTAAGAAAGGTTTGGGAAATTGGATTTCCGAGGAGGATAAGCTTACAACATCTGAGATTCAGAAGGATCTTTGGTTAGCTAAGCATCGAGCTACACTCTTTCTCGAAACCCACTTTCAAAATACAAATGCTGCTTTGGAAGAAGGAGATGAGGAAAAATCTACAATTATCAAGGCTAAGGAAATTCATTTCGTAGGTCCGAGCGATATCACACAAGTGTTCGAGCAGGCTATCTCCAAAGTGGTTCCTAAGCCTCTGAGTGCATCAATGGCTCCTCAGTATTTACCCTATATAGAATTTTGGGAACCAGATTTTCCTTGGCGCTTTTCTCCCGTTAAACCAGATGCTTGTAATCGAATTCGACCATGGTTGGCCTTGCTTGTGTGTGAGAAAAATCTTTGTGCCGAGAAAAAACTGGGCGATTTGAACTATGTCTCATTCAGTGTTGCTGGAGAAGAGATATACAAAAGTATCTTCCCCTCTCAAGAAGACTTTTGGAAGACTGCGCACGCTCAAGGATTTTCGAAAGAAACTCCTCTTTTCTCACGATTGCTGGCATTGCGTGCGGGGGGAGATTTGAAACCACTCACGGAGTATGTTGCCTTTCTGGTTCCCGCTTTCGAGACGGGAAGGCTTGCTGGATTGGGCTTTGATGAGGAAAAAGTGAAACATATCACTGCCCAAGCACATGCATGGGAGTCCAGTTTTGAGGAACAAAAGACTAGTCATCTTCGACCTTTTGATTTTCCTGTGTATTATTCGTGGTCTTTCGATACTGGGCAAGATAGTTTTGATAAGATGGCGGAAGACTTAAGTATCTGTACGGAAGCTAAAACCTTTATTGACATTGATGTCACCAGGATGGGCGAAGGTCTGAGCTTTGATACTTTAAACGAGTACGAGCGACCAGAGCGTTGTTCTATTCAGATGCCCGCTGCGGTAAGTCCCTTGGTTAGAAAAGAGGAACAGTGCTTCCCAGCTCCAGATGGAGCGTTCCATGAGGCTACTGTCTATCATAGGTTGAAAGAGCTTCTTTCCAGTAGTTCTGTTCTCTTTGAGAATAAGGATATTCTCTTAGGAAGAAGAGAGGGGACGGAATTTAGCTGCAGTGACGACGATCCTTGGGTTGTTCCCCCCTTGTATGGAGCGAAGCATATCCTTGCCACTTCTATAGATGAGAACGACAATCAGAAAAATGGCACTCCTTGGCTATCCCAACTTAACTTGGACATCCACTACCGAGCGATTGCTGGTTTAGGGAAAAAAATTATTCGAAAGTTTCAGGAGGAGTTTGTTGATAGAGCGTGGAAGCAGGTCGAAGATATTCAAGCACTGAATGTTGAACTTTATCGTCGTTTGGCGAGTGCCAATGTGACCACTTCTCTCCAGAATAAGGTTTCAGTTGTCATAAAGAATGAAGAAAAGTGTCCCGACTATATGAGCTCTATGTTACAGTATTTTCGAGGAATGCCCCAAGCTCAAGAAATTCTTCGAGATAGAAATATTCCGAGAGCTTATGCAAGTGCCTCTTTTCAGTCTATGACAGAAGTCTTGTCTAGAATTCAGCCTTCAGTAGACGCGAAGTCTATCATGGAGCATATTGCTGATGCACAGATATTCAAATTAGAGGATTACAAGATCCCAGAATTGCCGAGTGTCAATGAGTTACGTGCTTATACTGATAGTATCTTTTCTATCCTTTCCAAAGAAATTTTTAATCAATATCTCGCTGGATATTTTGACTACACAAGTTTGAAAAATGGTAGACAGAACCTCCCTGATGAAGGAGCGACTATTCTTTTAGGGGCGAGAACTGACCCCATTCGGAATGACCAAGACTTTGAGAATGGTTTGCGGATTACAACAGTCCCAATAGATAATGAAGAGTATTTGTGGCACTATCTCAACTATGAGGCTTCGCGGACATATTGTGGAGCAAGACAAGATCTCTGTATGGAGATTATTCGGAAATTCTTAGACGGAGATTTTTCTCGTCATGGGATTCGCGGAGTTACAAAAGACTACCGAGGAAAGTATGCTTATGGACCCAATTCTTCTCAGGCTCCTAATTTGTCCAATGTCGTTGCCATTGATGAGCAATTGTATACCGAGGCTTTTGGTTCAGTGAAGGGATTGACCCGAGTAGGCGGCGTAAATGGTTGGTATTTTCTTTCTCGTAGGTCGCTAAAAAACAGTCAAGCAATTGAAGTAGAGTATAGAAGAAGAGGTAAAGTACATTATATGGAAAGCCTTAATTCTTACCGCAGTTATTCTGATCTTATTAACGGCTTTCCCCATACTGTCGGAGATGTCTCTCTTACGCCCGGCGAATTGATGAAAAAGTTAGAGAGAGAAATTGCTGCATTTCGCTTTACTCCTGGAGGTGGCTCTGCTGCGGTTAGTCATTCTACAATTGTGCGTCAATATGAGCAAATGAAAAGGATATGGAAGGATCCTTTGATTTTGGGTCCTAATGCTGGTAGCTTTTCAGAGGGATACCATATCTTGCGAGAGCGTATCTACAATTATTTTGAAGATACTCCAATTGGCTTCACTTTAGATGTGGACGAATATGACAGAAATGATATACAATGCTTCGATACTGTCGAAGATTACATCATTTTTCTCCGAGATTGTAATGACAATGGAACAAATGATTATTTACAGGCTTGGAAGCAGTTAGATCAGTGTGTCAAAGTTGTTGAGACGAGAAAGCTTGCGTTATTATTCTTAGATGCTGTTCAGAGCAAGGCGCGAGAAAAAGAAGAGAGACTAAAGGAGGAACAGGCCAATCAACCCCGACCGAGTTACGATGGATTCAAGGATAATCCAATTTTGGAGCGTGTCCGTGAGGTCGTTTCAGAATATATGTCAGAATTCTTTGCGGAGACATCTGTTGGACAGAGACTCCGTGATAAATACATTGACGAATTACTTCGATCCAAGTTCCCTGTTATGGCGTATCCTATTTTCCCAGAGCCAACCTATCATTATTTGCGACTTTTATCAGACAAATTTATCTTCCCTTGTATAGATGCTCTCCCAAATGACTCAGTTGTACTAATGCGGGCTAATGAAGCATTTGTAGAGGCTTTTTTGTGTGGTATGAATACAGAAATGGGAAAAGAATTGCTTTGGAGGGAGTATCCAACAGACCAGAGAGGCTCGTATTTTAGAAAGTTCTGGGACTCAGAGACCAGTGTGGAAGATATTCGAAATGATAACTTTTTTGACGTCTCCCCTCTTCATACCTGGAGTGGGAAGATTGGCGATAATCATACATCTAGTAAGATGGATCTACTGATTTTTGTGATCAAAGGTAGGTTGATGAAGCAATATCCAATGACGAAGGTATATTTACATAAAGCTATCGCTGACAAGTCCAAGCCACATATGGTGACCTTTGCGGAGTCTGCCCAAGAGGAAGATGGAGGAATCATTCGGCCTGTTTCTGAAGCGTTCCTGCGAGATGATATTTATGTGGTAGGATTTAAGGCAAATTTCCGTCAACTACTTGGTAACCCTATAAAAGGTGATTATGGGTATTTGCTCACCTTTGAGGAGGATGTACAAGATCTGAACTTTGAAAAGAATCCTTCTGAAATAGAACAGTTTACTAAGGCAAGTGATGCCGCCATTGCAGGTATGATTCTCAAAAATGATACAACGCTGTACGGAAAGCACCTATCCTTATTTATTCCCAATCCTTCTTGAATCAAGAAATAGTCATGGCACTTACTACATTCACTACACAATACGAAAAGCAAAATGCTTTTGAGCGAGTTTTGAGTGATGTCTTAACCCGTACTCCATTGCTTCTTTTCCCGGTAAGGTTAGAAACACACTTCCGTAATAGAAATAGTCAGAAAGAATTGTGTGTTAGGATTTTCCCGAATGAGATTTTTCTGGATTATCTGACCGATTCATTGACAAGGCAGGAAATAGAGGACGGAAAGTTATTTTGGCTACAATGGTTTATTGCCAGCGGGAGCCCTAGACGAGAGTATGAAGCATGGCAAGTGCTGTGCAGAAAATATCCTTTGTATAGGGCAGCTTGGATTTGTAGGACAATGAGGCCTAAGGAGATAGATAAGTTCCGTCCGGGAGGAATTTTATATTATCGACGGCCCTATCAAAACCTAAAAGGGATTGACGATGCCTGTTTGTCTATCAAGAGACATTTGTCTTTTATCCACATTGATGAAAAACATAGGATAGACCCCTATACTGGGGAGTATATTTTTGAGAGACAAATACGAAAAAATATTGATGATATCAAGAATCAACTCTCCTTTATCGAACGAGAACTGCTGACTTGCAAGTATATTGTCGACTATCTCTATGACAACGTACAAGGAACTGTCTCATACTTACGAGAACGACTGGATGCCTTTTTGGCCTTTTATGAGAAATATCCCTATTATGCCGATAATGCACGTCAAATGGAATTGTGGGATGTGGATTATACGATGATTCGCTCTTTTAGTGCCGAAGTAGACGATTTCATCAGTCGTATGGGTAAGGGAAGAATTTCATTGAATGAGATGATTCAAAAGTATCTTCATGACCCAAAGCATAATATTTTCCCGGGAATCAAAGAGAAGGAAACGGAGGCTCCCGATATGCCAGTTTCTCACATTTTGCCCAATAGATTTATGGTAATTGGGGAGGAGGCTGAGTCCAAGAAAATTATCACTTGGTATGGCAATGAGATCCCTTCGAATTTGGAAATCGGATTTAATCCAACGGACGAGACAGTTGAACTTCCCTATAGAATTGATGGAAATGGGAATTTGATAGTCAACGGGAGGTGTAAGTGGATGGTCGACTATGACGAAGCCGAACGGGTAGGTATGGCGGTTACTATTCCCATAGATCATAGGATTCAGAGGTTTAATTATATCTATGTACTTGGATTTAAACAGACTGATTTGGGAGATTTAAGACATTTGATAGATCTCTTTAATAGCCATAATTATGCATATTCTCGAATTGAGATACTTAAGGCAGGTACTCCCACTAACCATGTTGAGAATGGGAGAAAGTATATGCCTGTTGGATATGAAGATGAAATGCGACAACGCTATGATGCTGAGGTAGAAGATTGTTATCAATCTCCAACTCATAATCGTTCTGATGCTAGAAAAATTGCTTCTATACTTGGATTTTCGGATGATGATTACCGAAATTCCTGGGGACGTGTTTTAAAAGCAGAGCGTTGCGAGGATGAAAATACAAGGGTGGCTTACAAAGCTCTATGGAATTACTTTCGAGACAAAGTTAAAATCAAGGATCGTCAGCTTGATAGACTTTTGGATTTTGTTGGGGATTTTATGGTAAATCACGTTCGGGCTAAAGGTAATATCGCTTCATTCCGAATTGATAATCTGCCCTATGGAATACTCCCAGTAACAGATTTCCTAAAGCTTGACGACGATTTGCGTAATGCCGATCCTTTACTCAGGGGCTTAAATGGCTTTCTTGTCGCTATGGCAGATGAATGGAAGAGACTGCGCAAAAAGAGAGTTGTCAGTTCAGAGGAGCTTAAGGGAAATGATGCTGATAGAAAATATCTTGAGATGGCAGGGCAAGCTCCATATTCTATTTCTCACCTGAAACGTGCCATAATAGACTCTCCTTTGCTCCCTAAAGAAAATTTGGAGTTGCCTCCTTATCTAAGGCGTCTTGAAGAGGTGGGGCATTTTTATCCTTGGGGAATTTCCAATTTGACAGAGAAAGAGGAACTGACGGATCTTATTGGGGTTGTAAAAAAGGTTTTGGATAAGATATCCGATGAAGATGCAGTGTTATTGGTGAGGGAGTTTCTTGATCTTTTTACACACAGACTTGATGCTTGGTTTTCTGGAGAGCTTGATTATATCCTGAATGAACAGTTTGGTCGACAAGAGAGACCTGTTCCCAAAATTGGGGCTTTTGGTTGGGTCTTTAATCTTGAGGAGAATAAGCGAACTATCTTAAATGATAGCTCGGAAATAATTTCCAAGATGAGGATCCCGGCTAGGGATAGCAATGAATCTGGTAATATCTATCGAATGTCGGGCAAGGATAAGGCTGAATTCATTCTTGCACCTTCTATTCAACATGCTCTCTCTGCTTGTGCACTCCGGAGTGCTTATCTCCGAACGAAGAATAGTGATCTAGACTCGCATATGTGCGTGAATCTTTCTTCTATGCGTGCTCGGCAGGCTCTTCGAATCCTACAAGGGGTACGTTCAGGCATTTCGACTTCTGCTCTTTTGGGGGCTGATTTGGAGCGTTATCTTCATGAAGCCTATCGAAATGGAAGGTATATGGAGGCTGAGATGGATCGATATATCTATCCTCTGCGGAAGCTCTTCCCTCTAAAAGTGGAGCTCGAAACGGAAGATCGGAGAGCGGATAACTACAGTATGCAGCTGATTAGTGGAGAAGCAGTTATCTCCTCCATTTTAGATAAGTGGGCTTATCAGGAATCTGTCTCTTCCTGGCTGGAGAAAAATAGAAATACTCTGGATTGGTATGTAGCTCTGCATGCGGAAACAGGAATAGATACGATACACGCCCACCGAGTAAGCCTGTTCAAGGGTATCGAACGACTTGTCGATTCCTACGATGCTCTGAATGATTTGCTTCTTTCTGAGGGAGTACACCGTTTTATACAAGGGGATATGGACTCCTTTTCTGCGATAACAAAATTTATGGTGGATGGGAATGGGAGTCTTCCTCCTGCATCGATTCTTGATACTCCAATGGAACATGTGGTGGTGTCCCATAAGGTGGGTGTTTTGATGCAACATTCTGAAAACTATATTGCTACGGCCTTTTGTGCTGCAGAACCTTCTGTAGATGGGTGGATTGAGG
>ERZ773046.703-NODE-703-length-20885-cov-6.939174_pt1 | contig 20885 bp, 14 predicted proteins | sample MGYA00580634_ERZ773046 | MGnify/ENA primary metagenome ERZ773046 (study PRJEB29015, sample SAMEA2738127) | human oral metagenome | biome: human oral; feature: human-associated habitat; material: saliva | place: China | collected 2159 ... | reverse complement strand
GGGTCTGCGTGGGATGCGTGGCAGCGACAAGCGTGGGAATGTACTTGTTCGTGTATGACACCCCTTCGGGCCGCTTGTGGAGGCCCGCGCCGTCGGCATGGATCGTCGTGGCCGCGTAGTACAGGATCTCGCGGGTGGTTGGGAGCTGCCCTGCAGTATCGCCACTCCCCTTCCGCGTGATGTGCGCACACACGAATGGCTTGGATTCAGTCCCATCCGGCAACGTCACCGTGTGCATCGTGTGGCCATCGCACTTATCGTCCTCGGCATAGGTGCGCGCCTCTGGCGATGCTGCTGCATCGGCAGTAAGCTGAGCCCTCTGGTCGTTGACAGTCGATGGATTGCTTGATGATTGTTGCTGCCCGGGGTTCTGCTGTGGTTGATGATCGTTTGCATATACCTCTGCGGCGTCTTGTTGGCCAGTCCTGCATATTCCAAATTGCCATGATCCACCGCCGGAACATGAGTTGGACGATGGGTTGGAGATATCATCAGCTCTTGCCGTGGGTACATGGGTGCATAGGCTAATCACGGGGAGAATAATCATGCCGAGAGCGATCCAACTAATTTTCCTCATAGTCCGACACGCTCCCTTCAGTGGCAACCCAGTGGCCGTCTTTCCATGTCATGAATAGAACAAATCTGATGTCGAATGGGGAATCGCTGACAATGATCTGTTTCCCCATGCAAGCTGTTCCGTTAATAGTTGTCACTTTGAAGACGACGCCTATAGTGTCGGGCTGGGCATTCCATTTTGGATCTGTAATTGGTTCGACTGACACAATGCTCGTGACTGATGACGTATTACCGTAAACCCATCCGTTTGCATAAAAGGTATTGATACTGTCGATGGTGGAATCATGAAACTTAGCTCCAGCTTCCGTGATATCAGCGAAGGGTTGAGTGTCTCCGGTGTTCCACGCATAGGTGAGTGTCTCGATGACATACTCAGCAGTGAGTTCAGCGCCTCGCTCGCTGTTTTCCTTGGCTGCCTCGGGCAGTTCGGGCTTCGTGTAGGTGTCCGCGGCGAACTCAGCGGGGCGCACAAGGACCCCGTCGGGGCCGATCTCGTAGCCGCCCGACATCGGAGGCTCAGTCGACGCGGTTGGCGCCGGCGCTGGATGTACCGTGGGTGTCGCGGCTGCGCTGGGGTGTTCGCTCCACGAGGCGATGCCTGCGCCCAGCCTGTAGGCACCAATAGCTGCCACAGCAACCAGTACGGTGAGCCCGATACCCATTGCCCACGGGCGTAGTGCTGCTCTCCTGGCTGATAGGGGACGCTTCTTGCGGCGTGATGTCGGGGTGAGGAAGGTCTGATCTTCTTCCTCGGTGACGGGTCGCTCGGATAGGGGTGGGACCTTCATGGTGTGTGTGCCTCCACGGTGAGGTGTCCTCCGACGCGCCCCCACCGTTGGGGGTGCGTCCTTTCTCATCAGGGTACGCGCAGAACCGACACGAAACACCAAGAATGCTGCGCAACCATCACGCAAATCCTCCCACTCGCATTCCCACAACCGCACGGATGTGCATGCCCGGCCCCGGCCTCGTCGTGAGATGTGGGCACGAGAGTGCTCCCGAAACGTCAGGAACCGACGATGCTGAATTACAGCCTTCCAAATGGCCTCGCTGTGCCGGCTCCGTGCGATATGGTTATTGAGAAATGAAGCGGTGTCGCTCGGCGAGGCATGAGGAATAACGAGGCATGGGGTACCCGGTCGCGTTGCTTCCCAATTGGGTGGTCGAGCTCTCGCATCGGAATCCGCTTGCATAGAGGAACCGCTGAAATGGATGCGGCTCTCGAGGAAGAGAGGCCTTCCGTGGAGACACAAGGAGAAAAGTATGGAAGCCATCGATGAGTTGATCGACGCTGCTCAGACCTTCTACGACGATGCGCGCGCGATTGAGAATGGGCGCTCCCGCTCGTGGGAGCATTGCTATCGCGTCTTCCGAGATGCGCGGACTGACCCTTGCCCGGACTATGACTACTTGAGCCTGCACCTTGCTTTCTACCTGGCAAGCTGGGGAATGTATCGGGGCTCGTGCTTCATCTTTCAGAAGGACTACAAGGTGCACACGCCCATCGTCGAGAAGATCCTGAAGCCCGAATATGACTGCCTGTTCGGGCTCGCGTGCACGGATTTGCGAAACGATGACGTTCAGACACAGCTCACGAACGTGTACAACGACATCGCCAACGATTTCGGGCCAGTGCGCAATCAGGTCGCAGGGCGTGAGGTCCCGAGCCCAGTGTCACCGGTCCTCATCACGAAAATCCTCATGGGGACGCTCGGCTGCGTGCCCGCGTATGACAGATTCTTCGTCGACGGCATCAAGAAACACAAGGTGACGACGCAGGAATACAGTCTGAATTCCGTCCTCAGGCTCGCGGACTTCTACGAGGCCCACAACGACCGCCTCGAGGAAGCGCGGCGCGGAATGCAGTGCGAGGACCTGACCTATCCCCAGATGGAGCTGCTGGATATGGGGTTTTGGCAGATCGGGTTCGAAAGGGACGCTGGGGACGCCAAGTGACCCGTCACTGAACTTCTGGTGGGGTCGGCGACGCCAAGAATCTCGGTCATCGCCGACCCCACCAAGAGTCGCTTACCCCCTCGATGCGCACGTGCCACCCGCCGTGAGGACAGTGGGTGGCTGAATCCTTGTGGGCCACCCTCACAACCGAGTACTACTACCGGCGCACCTTCACCATAGGCGACCAGGTCTACACCGGGGTCGCCACCTGGATCGAAGACTCCTACAACCCCCGCCGCATCCACACCAGCCTCGGCGCCAAATCCCCCATCGAAGACGAACGACACGAAGCGGCCTAGACAACAGCCGCATAAACAAACCGTCAACAACTTGCATACAGGCCCAGACCCCAACTACACCCCCAATTATGAAGAGCCCCAAAAGATGAGTCAGCCATGGGAATTTCCTCCTGTGTTCACAGTCATTCGGGCTCTAGAATTGGGGTATGTCAACGACCATCGACGTCTATCCGACAACGAGCTTCATGCCGCTCGTGGAGCAGACACGCGCCCGCACACAGGAGCTTTTCCAGCAGCTCCTTGACAGACACGGAGTCGGCTCTCGGATCGAAGTCAAGGCGTTCTACCCCTCTGCGGGGGGCTCGCAGCTCCGCTTCGTTGGCGAAAGTTTGGCCTGGGAACCAGGTATGGAACTTGGCTTTGGCTACTGGATTAACGGCGAGTGGGACTCCACCTCTTGGCCTGGTTGTTTCGCTGTCGAGGATGATGATCGGATCACTGAAGAAGATCTCGTTTATCCGTTCACCTCAAAACCAGAACATCTTGGACTGTGGAGCATCGTCGAGGAGTTTGAGGATCTACTGCCACCCGAGCAGCTAGCAAAGGTACTTCGTCAAGATCATTACTGGTATGAATACCGAAACATGGGCGGCCCTGCTGTTGCATCGACAGGGTACGGGCTGGTTGCAGCAGCTCTTGCCGAAGCAACCAACGGAGTCATCGCCTCATTCGACAGCGCATTCGACATTGAACACAATGGCGAATCTGCTCAAAAATTCCTCACCTGGTGGGGCGAGAAGCAAATGACTTTCTACGGAACTGAATCATTTAAGAAGTCGCGTAACGTTTAGATGCCGGCTGGGATGATGTCGTCGATGAACCAGATGCGTGCAGGCACGGCTTGATAGGGGACCACACGGTATTCCACGTGGTTCCTCACTGGCGAGCCAATCCTGCAATGATGGCTCCCTCGAAGCGCAACTGTCGGATCGCCCAGCGGATCGCCCGCACACCCAAACGTGCCCGGGGTGCGCACACCTTCTCGCTATGCTCCAGGAACGTCATCGCCTGGCAGGTGCGTTCGCAGCATATCCAGCGCCGTATTGTGCCACCGGATCCTTGCCGGGACCCCGGCCCAAGGGCGCGTCGATCACCTCCACCACCACACGCCCGTGACCTTGAGCAAGTCACCCCACAACCCGGGCACCCAGCACAGCGATCACAGGACTCTCTGTCGAGCACCGGACCACACTCACGCCGAGCAACAGGTAGGTGAGGCATTGTAGAGGTCCTTGACGATAGCAGGGGTAGAAGACCGTTCATCATCAAGTACCTTGACCTCTGCCCGCAATCCCCGACCAACACCCGGTCACCCACACTCAACTCGGAAGAGCCCTATTTCCGGCCGATCCGGGACCAGGTCGCAGGGCGTGAGGTCGCGACCCAGGTGTCACCGGTCCTCATCACGAAAATCCTCATGGGAACGCTCGGCTGCGTGCCCGCGTATGACAGGTTCTTTCAGGATGGTGTTGCGAAATACAAGGTGACGACGCAGGAATACAGTCTAAATTCCGTCCTCAGGCTCGTGGACTTCTACGATGCCCACAACGACCGCCTCGAGGAAGCGCGGCGCGGAATGCAGTGCGAGGACCTGACCTATCCGCAGATGAAGCTGCTTGATATGGGGTTTTGGCAGATCGGCTTCGAAAGGGATGCTGGGGACGCCAAGTGACCCGTCACTGACCGTCTGTGGGGTCGGCGATGGCGAGTTTTTGGTCATCGCCGACCCCACCAAGAGTCGCTTACCCCCTCGATGCACACGTGCCACCCGCCGTGAGGATGGTGGGTGGGCACCCAACGGTGGCATCGACAATGTGGCCACAGATGGATGCATGCGAGGAGGAGCCACGATCACGGTCGAGTGGGCAATACCGCCTGCCCGATCCTGGTCTTGACGTCCTCGACCTGGCCGGAGAGAACGTCGATGACGGCATTCATGAGCGGTAGCTGATCACCAAGCTCTGGTGCGTGCTGTGCAATGAACTTCTGCGCCAAACCGGCCGCAGGAACGCCTTCGACAGTCTGCTCCAGGCGAGCCATCTCCTTGAGCGCTTCCTTAGGCCCTTCGCTGCGTCGATGCGCCGCATGGGCCTCGAAAGGAACCGTGTCGATGGGGCAGGCCGGAGTGTGCTGGGATAACGCCATAGCCGAATCCTTTTGGGCTACCCTCAAAACCGAGTACTACTACCGGCGCACCTTCACCACCCGCGACCAGGTCTACTCCGGGGTCGCCACCTGGATCGAAGACTTCTACAACCGCCGCCGCATCCACATCAGCCTCGGCGGCAGATCCCCCATCGAAGACGAACTGTACCGAGCGGCCCGGACGTCAGCCACATAAACAAACCATCAACAACTTACACACAGGCCCAGTATGGGAAGCGGCATGTGCCCCAACCGAATGGATATTGCATGAGAAGGCATCTCGCCCGCATCCATACGCAATCGAATGGTACAATCTTTCATAACTTTTATGACACCGTACGAAGGCTGTAGGGGGTTCCGAATGCAGAAGTCAGAGCTGCGCAAGCACGTGCTCGGAGCCAAGAAGACCGAACGAATCATATTCGCAGCAACACCTGAGATGAAGGAAGCTTTGGAGACCATCGCGCAGGAGAAGTGCGTGAGCGTGTCCGCGCTCCTTACATCGCTTGCCCTTGACGAGGTGTTGGCACACAAGGAGCTCTTCGATGACAGCGCCGAATAGGAAGCTTCTGGGCAACACCATTGCGCGTGAGCAGTTCCTTCTTAACGAGGCGCGCATCATGGCGCAGTTGCGCCATGAAGGGCTCTCATCTGAAGAAGCCGCATCCAAAGTTAAAGCCGAAAACCTCTTCCGCTATCCAACCGAGCGCAGCCTGCAGCGAATCACGTTGGCATGTAATCGTCGTCTTGATGCGCTTAACGACGATCGTCTCGTGCGCATCATCGCGGAAGGGCTGCCGGATTCGGCGGCGCAGGTGAACCTCTACGCGATGATGGAGTTCTATCCATTGGTGAGACATTTCATGGTCACAGAGATCGCACGTCATTATGCAGAATACGACTACGAGTTCACGGCCATGGACATGAACGCGTACTTCACACGGCTTGCGTCCGAGTACGACAACTTCGCAACAATGGCCGAGACCACAACGACCAAGCTCAAGCAGGTGCTCAAGAAGAGCCTGAAGGAGGCTGGCTTGCTCGGTGCTGACGACAAGCTGGTGCCCGTGCTACTCGACATGGACTTCGAGGAGATTCTGCGCGAGCGCAACGACACACACGCGCTCGCTGCCTTCGGCATTAGGGAGGGGATGTAAAGTGGCCATAACCTATAAAGATGCGCCGCAGCAATCGGCTATCGCCGACTTCGAGGCGCGGTGCGCCGCGCTCAAGATGCGTCTGCAGAGCGAAGACTTCCTGGCGAACAAGGGGCTCGGCAACGAGGTGGGAATCTACACCTTCTGCTACTGCCCGCGCCTGGAACCGCAGGTACGGCACTTCTTCGACAAACTGAAAGCCGACCCGGCGCTGCCCTGCAACATCCGCGAGGCGAACCTCTACGACATCCTGCTCGACATATGCGAGGACAAGCACATCCTGTCGGCCATCCCTAAGATGGAAGAGAAGAAGGGCGCATCCCAGCTCATGAAACAGCTCTCGGGGGTGGCAAGCCCGGAGGCGTTCGCGGCGAAGATGTCAGCCGAGACGAACAAGCCGGGAGATGTGCTTCTCATCACGGGCGTGGGCGAAGTTTACCCGTTCATGCGCGTGCACAACATTCTCGACAACATTCAGCATCTGTTCGAGGATGCGCCCATCGTGGTGGCGTACCCCGGAAGGTTCAATGGGCAGACGCTGAGCCTGTTTGGCAAGCTCACCGACGGAAGCTACTACCGGGCGTTCGACCTGATCTAGATACGGAAGGCAAACATCATGCGCATCCAGAACATTTTTGAGCACGACATCGACCGCAACATCAATGGAGTCGTGAAGGTCGGCGACGTGAACGAGGTGCTCGTCGCCCAGGAGCTTGAGGAATACGTGGTGGCAAAGGAGCTGCAGAGCCACTTCGCCACGTTCTTTCGCAACTACGAGAAGTCCATCGACCGCCCCACGGGCAAGATGGGCGTCTGGATCTCCGGCTTCTTCGGCAGCGGCAAGTCGCACTTCTTGAAGATGCTCTCCTACATCCTTGCTAACCCGGAGATTCACGGCAAGAACGCCGTGGATTATTTCGAGAAGAAGATGGCAGACCCCATGGTGTACGCGCAGATGAAGCGCGCAAGCTCCATCCCCACCGAGACCATCCTCTTCAACGTGGATTCGAAGGGTGGCAAGTGGAAGGAAGGCGACACCGCAGAGACCGCCATCCTGCGCTCCTTCCAGCGCGTGTTCTACGAGAACATGGGCTTCTACGGAGAAGACCTCAAACTCGCGCGTCTGGAGATGTTCATCGGCTCCAAGGGCAAGACGGAAGAGTTCCGTGCAACCTTTGAGGACGTGAGCGGCATGGACTGGGTGCAGAACCGCGCAGGCTGGGCGTTCTATGAAGACGATGTCATCGAGACGCTCGTGCGCACGCTCGGCATGAGCCGCGACGCAGCGCAGCACTGGTTCGACGGCAGCGAGTCCGACGTCGTCTCCTCCGAGACTTTCGCCAAGGAGGTCGCGGCATACATTGCCAAGAAGGAAGCCGAGCTCAGCCAGTTCCGGCTGCTCTTCATGGCGGACGAGATCGGCCAGTTCATCGGCAGCAACTCGAGCCTCATGCTTAACATGCAGACCATGGTGGAGGACCTGGGCACCTACTGCGGCGACAAGGTGTGGATCTGCGTCACGAGCCAGCAGGCAATCGACTCGGTCACAGACATCGTCGGCATGGACTTCTCGAAGATCCAGGGCCGCTTCGACACGCGCCTCTCGCTCTCCTCGAGCGACGTGGACGAGATCATCAAGGAGCGCGTGCTGGCCAAGACCCTCGAGGCCGACGCCGCCCTCCAGGCCGAATACGACGCCCAGTCCACGGTGCTCAAGAACCTCTTCACCTTCGACGATGCCACAAGCGACCTCTACGGCTACACGTCGGCGAAGGACTTCGCCGAGAGCTATCCCTTCGTTGGGTACCAGTTCCGCGTTCTTCCCGACGTGTTCACGAAGACCCGCGAGCACGGGTTCTCTGGCAAGCACATGTCCTCGGGCGAACGCTCGATGATCTCTGCCTTCCAGGAATCCGCGCAGAAGGTCGAGAATGAGCAGACCGGGAAACTCGTCCCGTTCTGGCGCTTCTACGACACCATCGAGACATCGCTCGACTACGGCATCCGCCAGGTCATAAGCCGCTGCCAGGACGCCGCTGACGAAGGACATGGCCTCTTTCAGCAAGACGTGCACGTCATCAAGGCGCTCTACCTCATACGCTACCTGACGGGTGACATCACGCCCAACGTGAACAACATCGCAAACCTCATGATCGACTCCATGGACGTGGACAAGATCGCGCTCCGCAAGGAGGTGCAGGCGTCGCTCGAGCGCCTCGTGCGCGAGAACAAGGCGGCCCGCAACGGTGACAAGTACAACTTCCTCACCAGCGAGGAGCAGGACGTGGCCGACGAGATCTCCAAGGTGGAGATAGAGGCAAGCGACGTCACCGATAAGATCAAGAAGCTGCTCTTCGACGGCCTCTACACCGCAACCAAGCACCGCGTGGGCCAGAACGACTTCCCGTTCGACCGCTACGTGGACGAGTCTGTGCACGGCAAAGACCAGGGCGGCATGAAGCTCAACGTCATCACCTACGCGCACGAGTGGTCGCGCGTCTCCGAGCCCGAGTTCGCGCTGAAGTCACCGGGGCAGGCACTCATCGGCTTAGACGAGGGCGACTACTACGAGCTGCTGGAAATGAGCACGAAGGTGGAGAAGTACATCCGCACCAACTCGCAAAGCGAGTGGTCGGTCTCCAAGCGCGACATCGTGAAGCGCAAGCGCGAAGAGGCGTCCGAGAACGAGAAGCTGGCGAAGAAGGCATTGGAAGAGGCCGTAGCCAAGGGGCGCGTTGCCGTGAACGGGCGCATTCTGAACGTCGGCAGTCAGAATGCGGCCACGAAAATAGACGCTGCACTCGACGAGCTGGTGGGCAGCATCTACACCAAGGCCGACTGCATTGATGCGAGCGCGGACACCGACTCCGATGTCATCAAAGTCTATCGCGGAGAGGCGCTGAACCAGCCAACCACGGATGGAAACCTTCCCAACCAGCGCGCTATGGATGAAGTCATGCTCTACCTGGATGCGCAAGCGTGGAGCCACCAGTCAACGAACATGGGCGATCTGCAGCGTAAGTACCAGAGAGCCCCTTACGGCTGGCGCGAGATAGACATCGCCGCCGTCATCGCCCGCATGCTGCACGACCAGACGGTGGCGCTCTCCGTTGGTGGCAAGCAGCTGGATGCAGGAGATGTCCACGCCATCATCCGCGCGCTTCGCACCGATGCCGACAAGGCGGCCATCAAGAAGCGCGAGGCTATAGACGCATCCATTCTGGCATCAGTGCAGCGCCTCATGAAGGACTTCACGGGGTCGAGTCAGGTGCCGACGGACGAGGACAACCTCGTTGCCTACGTGAAGAAGAAGCTCCACGAGACCACAGACGAATGCCAGGAAATGCTGGCGCGCCACTACTCGCGCGGCAGCTATCCGGGAAAGGATGTAGTCGCTGACGGCAAGAAGCTCATCGACAACATCCTCTCCTCCGAGAACGACCCGCTGCTGCTCTGCACGTCTCTTGCGAACCGATCCGCCCAAGACGGCCTGCTCGACCTCTCCGAGGACTTGGAGAAGATCCGGGGTTTCTTCAACAGCCAGGTGCGCCTCTTTGATGAGTCGGCGAAGCTCATGGCATCGCTTGACACCGAGGGCATCTACCTTGAGGGCAGCCTGGACGCGCAAGATGCTATCGAACGCATCAAGCGCATACTCGAAATGAAGGAGCCCTACAACAACATCAAGGACTTGGCCCCGCTCAACAAGAAGCTGGAAGGCGAGCTCAGGAGCGCGGCCAACGTGAAGCGAGAGAACCTGCTGCGCGGCATCGACGACGCCTTGACCGAGATAGAAACATACGCCAAGGACGAATCTGGCGGGCATCCGGAAGACGTGGCCACCATCATGGAGTCAGTCCGCATGGTGGTAGATGACAAGCAGCGGCAGGCGCACAGCACCACGCTCTGCAGCTTGCTGGACGCGCAGACCGCGCAGCTTGCCACCTGGAAAGACCAGCAGTACACGAAGATCGACGAGGCCATAGCCCGCGCCAACACAGAACATAAGAAGGCGAAAGAGGGCCCGGCGAAAATCCCTGCTGCAGATGAGCCGAAACCGAAGCCCACGCCGAAGCCGAAGGTGCTGCATCGCAGCCGCGTATGCCCCACAAAGACCATGCGCACCGAAGACGAGATCTACGAATATGTCGATAACCTGCGCGACATCCTTCTTGATGCGCTTCAGGAGAACGGCGCAGTAAGGCTTGGAGACTAACATGCACGATAACCTCATCAAGAACTACTGCATCTGGGCGCGCCGCGAGCTCATGACCGAGGTGAAGCGCCGCTGCGCCCTCTACGACATCGCAGCCCAACCCCACAACCCCAAGAACGCCGAGGCCGTGAACGGACGCGTACTCTCCAGGACGGAGCGCAATCAGCGACGTGTACTCATCGACCAGATGCAGGCAAACGGCGAAGAGGCGGTCATCGAGAAGGCTACCTACACGTGGTTCAACCGCATCATGGCCATGCGCTTCATGGGCGTGAACGACCGCCTTCCCAGCCACACGCGCATCCTGTCGTCGAACAACAATGCGTTCAGACCGCAGGTGCTCACCGAAGCCCTGCACGTGGACATCGAGGGCATCGACCGCGCGAAGGTGGCTACGCTTGTGCGGGCGGGAGACGACGAGGCCACGTTCCGCTACCTGTTCTTGGCGCAGTGCAACGAGCTCGCCAAGTGCATGCCGGACGTGTTCGAGCCAGTCGGAAGCGCGTTCGAGCTGCTGCTGCCAGATGGCCTGCTGCGCCCCGATGGCGTGATTTCCCGTATGGTGGAGGACATCCCCGAAGAGGATTGGCGCGAGGGCGTGGAGATCGTCGGCTGGATGTACCAGTACTACGTAAGCGAGCGCAAGGACGAGTACTTTGCGGCCAGGCGCAAAGCCACGCGCGAGGACCTCGCTCCGGCCACGCAGCTGTTCACGCCCGAGTGGATCGTGCGCTACCTAACCCAGAACTCCCTTGGCCGACTATGGATGCTGAACCACCCCGAGAGCAACCTGGCATCGAAGATGGAGTACTACATTGCGCCTGAAGGCGGTGCGGAGACGGAATTCCGCAAGGTAGATTCTCCCGAGGAGCTTTCGGTTGTAGACCCGGCCTGCGGTTCCGGGCATATCCTCGTCTACGCGTTCGATTTGCTGGCACAGATCTATGAAGAGCAAGGCTACTCGCGTCGCGACATCCCCCAGCTCGTCCTGCAGAACAACATCTACGGCCTCGAGATCGACCCGCGCGCAGCCGCCATGGCATCCTTTGCGCTCACCATGAAAGCGTGCGAGCTCGACAGCCGCTTCCTGCGCCGCAACGTTTCTCCGAACATTACTGTTCTCAACCGCATCGAGTTCACGGAAGAGGAACGCGAGGCCATCGCGCGCATAGCGAAAGAGCAGGAATCGCTCAATGCACCGTTCCTGCTGAGCGACACCGAACTCATGGCTGTATTGGAGCACCTCGACGAGGCAGGCAGCCTCTTCGCTCCGACCGAGGCGAACTTGAACTCCATCCGCGAAGCACTCGATCACATGGGCGAGCAAGACCTCCTCCACCACAGCGTAAGCGCGGAAGAGAAGCTGCAGATGGCGCTTGATGAGCTAGAGCCCCTGGCCAGACACTACGATGCGGTGATCGCGAACCCGCCGTATCTAGGAAGCGGAAGCCTTGCGAAGTGGGAAAGCGAATGGTTAAAGAAAAACTACAATGATGGGAAAGCCGATCTGTTCGCAGCGTTTATCTACCGCGGCTTTACGCTGGCGAAGGCCGACGGCTACAACGCTATGGTCACCATGCAGAGCTGGATGTTCCTGGGCAGTTTCGAAAACATGCGAAACTACATCCTGAATCACAAGCACATTGCGACCATGGCACACCTGGGTGCTCGCGCTTTCGACCAAATCAGCGGCGAAGTGGTGCAGACTACAGCATTTGTTGTAGAGAACCAAGCAGATAGCACAATCGGCATCTACCTGCGTGTGGTCGATTTCGATGGCGAGGCGGGTAAGAGTGCCGCAGCCCGCGAGGCAATCCAAAACCCCGATTGTGGCTGGTTCTATCGAGCCAACCAGCAAGACTTCAAGAAAATCCCCGGCACTCCCATCGCCTATTGGGCAAGCAATGTAGTATTGACGAATTTCGCTAAGGGAATTGAATTTAATTCCCTGAGTGACTTTGGAAAAGTCGCTCAGGGAATTACCACCGGAAATAATAATCGGTTTTTGCGTTTATGGTGGGAGGTAGGTTCCGATTTGTCAGAGTATTCGCATCCACCAAACCAAGAAGATAACTATGGGCTTCACTGGGTAGCAGCTGACAAAGGCGGAAGTTTTAGGAAATGGTACGGAAACAATGATTTTGTGATCAATTGGAGCAATGGAGGCCAAGAGATCATTGACTCACCAGCTTCAACTCCACGTAACCTAGCAGCATCTTTTCAGCCATCTTGCTCCTGCTCGAAAATCTCGTCGGGTGACATATCCTTCCGGCATCATAGTGGAGGTTTCATTTTTACTGACGCCAGCGTAAGCTTAACTGGAGCTGGATCTTTAGAGTCATATTCACAGGGCTTTCTCAATAGTTCAGTATGTCTCACCATGATGAAAATACTCGCACCTACCTTAAATTTTGAGGTAGGACAGATTAGATCACTACCATTTATAATCGACGTGAACTATCAGAAGGTTGTTGATACGCAAGTCGGCGATTGTCGCGCCCTCTCTCGCACCGACTGGGACTCCTACGAAACCTCATGGGACTTCGCGGAACTGCCGTTGCTCAGGCGGCAGTACTGCGGCGAACTTCAACAGGCCTACATGCAGTGGATGGGCGAGTGCAACAAACGCTTCTACCAGCTGAAGGCAAATGAAGAGCAGCTCAACCGCATCTTCGCTGGGATCTATGGCATGCAAGACGAGGTGACCATCGAGGTGCCGTTAGACAAGGTGAGCGTCCACTACGTAGTGGATACTATGGATGACCTTCTCGAAGATTGGGGCAATACCAGCTACGTGCGCACGAAGCGCGACGAGGTGGTATGCCTCATCAGCTATGCCATCGGCTGTATGATGGGGCGCTATTCGCTCGACAAACCCGGCCTCATTTTGGCGAACCAAGGCGATGGCCTGAAAAAGTTTTTGGAACAAGTTCCAAGCCCAACCTTTCATCCCGACGAAGACGGCATCATCCCGTTCACGGACGTAGAGTACTTCCACGACGACGCAACGGGTTTGTTCGTCGATTTCATGCGCAGCGCGTTCGGCGAGGCAAGCCTCGAGCAGAACCTCCAATTCGTAGCCGATGCCTTGGGTGGCAGCGGAACGCCGCGACAGGTAATTCGCGAATACTTCCGCAACGATTTCTTCGCCGATCATTGCAAGACCTACAGCGTGCAGAACGCAGGCAAGCGTCCGATATATTGGCTCTTCGATAGCGGCAAGAAGGGCGGCTTCCGCGCACTCTTCTACATGCACCGCTACACGCCCAACCTTCTGGCTCGCCTGCGCACGGAATACGTGCATCCGCAGCAGGAACGCTACCGCACGCAAATCTCCCACATCGATGAGGCTATGTCCTCCGCCGACAAGCGCGTGCAGGCAGACCTCAAGAAGCAGCGCAAGAAGCTCGGCGAGCAGTTGGCGGAAATCACTGCCTACGAGGAGAAGGTTCACCACCTGGCCGACCAGATGATAACAATAGACCTAGACGACGGCGTGAAGCATAACTACGCCCTCTTCCAAGACGTCCTCGCAAAGATCAAGTAGGACAAGCATGGATGAAACGAAAGTAATCGACCAATTGAAAGAAGCATTCGCGCGACCGTTGGATGATGGCTGCGTGCGGCGCATCGTGTTCTGGCATGACGTGGAAGGTTCGTTTGGAAATGACTTCGCTGAATTGCAGACCTTGGGCCTACAAGGTGATTTCGCTAGGCTAATCCATTACGCGAACGCTGATGAAGGGTCGCTTTTCAAGTTGAAGCAAATGGTGCTTCGCGAACATGTCGATGACGATTTCCTTATCTACACGCGCAGATCACGCGATTTCTCTCAAGGGGGACTCGAAGGCAACTGGCTGGCAGACATTGAGCTCATCTCCGAGCACTTCCAGGCAGATAAAGCTTCCATGCTCCTAGGAGAGCTAAATGCTGCTGGTGCAGCGCGTGATGCCATAGCGGCCTTTGGTAAGTTCTTCGGTTCTGCGGAACGCAAAGCCGCTTACACAAAGATGGTTCCGGAGACGCTTACGCCACAAGATGTCGCCCTTGGCGTCATCGCCGTGCTTCTGAAATCTCCTAGCGGGAAAGTGGAGGATATCGTTAAAGCCTACCTCATCGCACTGCACGACGGGCGCGATGAGGAAATGATCCAGGCATTCGAGAAATACGATGCGCTGGGTGCGTTCGCAAACTTACTGCAGAAGCGAGTCGGATACGACGGAGACAAAACGGATATGCTTGCCCTATCCAGCCATCTCCTGCTCTCCGCTGCCTCCTGCACGCTTCCAGATAGTGTTCTTCGCGGTTACGAGGCGCATGTATCTGCACCTTATGCGCATTTCTGCCTGAGCATCGTGCGCGATTGGTTGAACGACCAGGGCAAGCGAGCCGAGCTGTATGAGATTAGTCGCAAGGTTGAGAGCGAGCTGAATCTTCCCGAACGTCTTTCTGATTTGAGTGTGGAAGAACTTGCCGATACCGACGTATTGCCATGCACCAACGAGATCATCCTGGCCGACCTCATGGGAAGCCTCGCAGATGGGGCAGACCGCACTTCCGAGGTGCTCTCGGTTCGCCAGAGGCGCAAGGACCTGAAATGGTTCAAGCGTGTGGGTTGTTACTACGACTTGCTAGCTGCAGCCGCAGAGATGCAGGCCTTCTATCTCGGACATTCCCAAGGGTTCCATGCTGCCAGTGCGATTGATGCTTGGAATGAGTACACCCAAGACTGGTATACGATGGACACCGCCTATCGTGCTTTCTGCGATGCGTTGGACGCGTGCCAGCTGAAAGCCGGTGATGCTCCCGAATACGTGCGAGACGCTGCCGAGATGCTGGCCGAGCGCACGGAGAACCTCTATGCGAACTGGTTCTTGCCCCAGATGAACACCTGCTGGGTGAACAACGCCGAGACCGACTGGATGGAATGTGGGTATGTGCGCGGACTTCCGCGACAGCGTGACTTCTTCCGCTCCACGGTGAGCGCGCGCTCCAAGGAGTACAAGCGCACGATGGTCATCGTCTCCGACGGCCTGCGCTATGAGGTGGGGCTTGAGATAGCGCGAAGGCTCGAGCAGAATACGAAGGGTACGGTAGATGTCTCCGCCATGCAGGCCATCTTCCCGTCGGTTACCGAATTCGGCATGGCTGCGCTGCTCCCACATAATGAAATTGAATTCAATTGGGACAGCGGTGCCGTGTTCATCGATGGCATGCAGACAAACTCGACTACCGCAAGGCAGGCAGTGCTTGACGCCACAGTTCCCGGGGCACGAGCAGTACTCGCAGGTGATATGCGCAGCGGCAACCGCGCGTCGAGGCGCGAGCTCGTGGGAGATGCTTTGCTCGTGTATGTCTACCAGGACAAGATCGACTCAACGGGCGAGAAACTCAAGCTTGAGAACGACGTGTTCGCCGCATGCGCCTCAACGGTCGAGGAAATCGTGGCGCTTGCCAAGATCGCCATCAACGATTTGGCCATCGGCAGAGTGCTGATAACGGCGGACCACGGATTCATCTACACGAGAGGCCCGCTTAAAGAGCAAGACAAGATATCCAAGGCAGATATCGGAAACCCAGATGTGAAGCTCCGCCGCAGGCATATCCTCTCGCGAGAGGGTTTGGATAACAGCGTGCTCGTCAAGGTGGACATGCATGACATCCAGGGTGGTGAGTATTACGGGCTTGCACTGCGCGAGTGCATCCGCATGAAGAGCGTTCCAGGCAACAAGAATTACGCGCACGGAGGCGTGAGCCTGGAGGAGATGTGCGTGCCGGTGATAGAGCTTCGCAACAAACGCACGGGATCTAAGGGCCGCACCGACCAGACTAAGGCCGAGATGGTACTCGTGTCCACGTCACGCCGCATCACCAGCTCCATGTTCCACGTTGATCTCTACCAGCGCGATCCGGTATCGGGCAAGGTGCTCCCTGCGGAGTACGAGCTCTGTTTGACGGATGATGCGGGCAATGCCGTGACGGATATGCAGAAAGCCCGTGCCGACATGACGACGCCCGATGAGCGTGCCCGCGTGTCGCGTCCGATGTTCACGCTCCGCGCTGGCAGGGACTACCCAGCTGGCGAGAAGTATTACCTTGTTTGCCGCGATAAGGAGACAGGCGACATCGCCTGGAAGGAAGAGTTCACCATCGACATGGCCTTTGCGCCCACCGTTGACTTCGGGTTCTAGGAGATTCGCATGGAAGACAAACAAAGCAATGCCGTTCCCGTGCTCGAGCTCGATGAGCTCGACAGGAAGGTCGTCGACTCGTTTCCGGGAAAGATCGTCCGCAAGGATCTGACCGCGCTCATGAAGCGTGGTGCGAACGTGCCCACATTCGTACTCGAATACCTGCTTGGCATGTATTGCTCCACCGAAGACGACGAATCGGTTGCGCAGGGGCTCGACCGCATCCGCAAGATCCTTGCGCAGAACTACGTGCGCCCGGATGAGTCCGAGCGCATCAAGTCGAAGATCCGCGAGTTACGCACCTACACCATCATCGACAAGGTGACGGCAAAGGTGGACGAGTATCGCGACATGCACGTGGCAGCGTTCTCGAACCTCGCCATCGACCCCATCGTGATGCCAGACGAGTACGTGCGCGAGTATCCCAAGATGCTCTCTGGCGGTATGTGGTGCATCGCGCAAATGGAATATTTCCGCCTGGAAGACGAGCTCGAAGACGAGCTGGCAGACATCATTTGCGAGCCCAAGAAGCCGAAATCCATGCCGAAGCGCAATGCGGGACCGGAGGACAATCCCTTCCGCATCACGAATCTCACGCCCATCCAGATGCCTCGCTTGGATTTGGCTTCCATCATCGGACAGCGTGTCAATTTCACTACCGGCGAGTGGATTGACCTCATCCTGCGCAGCGCGGGCTACGAGCCGAGCGGCCTGGACCTGCGCACCAAGCTCCACTTCCTTGAGCGCATGGTGCCCTTGGTCGAGCGCAACTACAATCTGTGCGAGCTGGGGCCGCGCGGCACCGGCAAGAGCCACGTCTACAACGAGGTGAGTCCCTATGCCATCCTACTCTCTGGCGGCCAGACCACCACGGCGAACCTGTTCGGCCGCTTGAACGCAAGCGCACGCAAGGCTACGAGCCTGGATCGCACGGGTCTTGTGGGCAACTGGGATTGCGTCACCTTCGACGAGGTGGCGGGCATGCACTTCAAGGACATGAACGCCATCCAGATCCTCAAAGGTTACATGGCCGGTGGCACCTATGCGCGTGGACGCGAATCGTTCACGGCTGACGCCTCCATGGTCTTCGAGGGCAATATCAATGACAGCGTGCACAACGTGCTAAAGACCACGCACCTGTTCGACCCGTTCCCGCCTGAGTTCAACGACGACTCGGCTTTCTTCGACCGCATCCATTGCTACCTTCCCGGCTGGGAAGTGCCTAAGATGCGAAGCGACCTTCTGACCGAGCACTACGGCTTGATCACAGACTGCTTGGGCGAGTTTTGCAAGGAGATGCGCCGCCGTGACTACACGCACCATATCGACGATTACTTCCGTTTGAACAGCGAGTTGAACACACGCGACGAGATAGGTGTGCGCAAGACGTTCAGCGGCCTCATGAAGCTTATCTTCCCTGACGAGGTAATGGACAAGGAAGATGCTCGCATAATCCTCGATTATGCAGTAGAAGGTAGACGTCGCGTGAAGGAGCAGCTGAAGATTATGGCCGGAGTTGAGTTCATGGACGTGAACTTGGGCTACGTTGACGCCGAGAACCCTGCCGATGCCCGCGCGATAACCGTGCCGGAGCAATCTGATGGCACACTCGTGCCCGAAGCTCCGCTGCAGCCCGGCCACGTGTTTGCTGTCGGGCGCAGTGTGGATGACGAATACGCCATCTATAAGCTGGAAAACAAGGCCGTCGCCGGTTCCTTCCGCTTCGAGAACGAGGGCATCGGCGGCAATCGTGCGGCACGCGAGAGCATCGAGGCTGCATGGCGATGCTTCGAGAACAATGGAGACAAGGTTGCCACAGGCATGCACATGCAGCTGAAGGACTATCTTTTGTTCGTGAATGATATGCAAGCCAAAGGCCCTAGCGACGAGGTGGGCTTGGCCGAGTTCATTGGCTTATGTTCAGCCGCATGCAATCGCCCTGTGGCGGCTTCTCTGGTGATTCCAGGCGTCGTACGCCTCTCAGGCACCATGGACGAGCTCAAGGGCTTAGAGGATATCCTACGCGTTGCAAAGCACGCAGGAGCCAAGCGAATCCTGCTGCCATTCAGCACCATCAAGGACTTCCAAGACGTTCCCATGGAGCTGGCAAGCAGTGTAAGCCCCGACTTCTACCAAGACGGTGACGTAGTAAATGCCGCCCGTAAGGCACTAGGGATTTAGCGAGTTCGAATGATTAGCAATATCGAAAAGGGTTTATTCCTGTCCCTGTTTATTCGAGGGGGTTATGTTCTCAATTTCAGCACCGCTGATTTTGATGTATTCACTATGCGAAGCGTTGGGAGGCCCTTATGTGAGCACTATGGACTGTCAAAAGGGAAATCGCTCAACTCCTTCGTCAATGAGGCTGGTGAAGGTGATTCACAAAAACTCTTACTTGATCTATTCGATTATTATGAGGCGCATTACCCTACCGAATATGATCATACTCAAGACTCTAGCTGTTCAACGAGAATTGATTCTGAAAAGCAAGCCCTATACCTTAAATGCAAGGATATAAGCACGCGCGAAAAATCGCTTCAAGTACCTCTGCATAATTCTGTTGCCTATTTAAAAGTCGTCTTCAATAGTGAATATATAAGCAGTCAAATCGGTCTGTTAATGGAAATGCGCACCAAAAACCCTGCAGATGCCATCGGGAAATCGAAAGACCTAATTGAAAGCTGCTGTAAAACAATCCTTGAACGTCAAGGCGAAGATTGGAGCGGCGATGACAGTGTTGCGCAACTTGCTAAGCACACTGCAAAAGTATTAGCCATTGATGCAAACGAAATTGATGGAAGCACGGAGGCGGGTAAACTCACGAAACAAGTTTTAGGCGGATTGCAGGGTATCGCTTCCGGAGTAGCCGAATATAGAAACAGATTCGGTACCGGTCATGGCAAAGAAGCATCTTTCCAAGAGTTGCCAATTCGTCATGCAAAACTGATTGTTGGCGCGACAATTACTCTCGTTGAATACTATTGGGAAACTTACGAATGGCGAAAAGGGCAGGGGTATTTGAAATAATGCGTCGAGACATGGAGTTAGTCAGATCCATATTGCTTTCAGTTGCGGATTCTGTTGATGGGGTTTGTATAGAACAACTTATTAATGAAAAGTGTGATAAGCAGCTGGTTGGATACCATATTAGAATTATGGAAGAAGCTGGTTTGATTCACGCATCCATACAAGCAGCTGACAACGATCCATATTATTACTGTACTATTAGCTCGCTAACCTGGGAAGGTAATGACTATCTTGATGCTGTCGCTAGTGAGAATGTGTGGAATAGAGTCAGAAAGGCATTATCTAGCTCTGTTGGTTCAACGTCATTTGACGTAATAAAGTCAGTTGCATCCAAAGTAGGGCAATCGTTATTACTAGCACAGTTGGGAATTAACTGACGAAATATCAAGGGTCGTGATTGCGGCACTTCGTTTTGAGGCTATTCGTGCTCCATTCCGGCAATCATGTCGTCTTCTTCATCAAGCGGGCTCTTGTAGTCTTCGCCAGCTATTCCCATGAACAAATCGGATAAAAGAATCAACCGGTTACTGAGTCATTCGTTGATCTCAGATCCATCCCTCAACCGACAAATCTCCTGATAGACCGCTCGGAATTCATCATGCAGGAGCTTGTGGGTGCGAATGCCGGGAACCACCGTGAACTTCTTGTTCTCAAGCTTTATCATGATGCATTCCTGCTGGGTGACGCCTGCCGCCTTGAAGAGAAGTTCGATGCGCTCGTTCTCCTCGCGACTCACTCTGAAGGCTTTGGAAATTGTGCCCTTACGCCTGTAGTTCGGACAGGGCATTACAGACGACCTCGCTCGTTATCGAGCTCGTTTGCTTTATCATCCTGCACGGATGGAAAAGTGTGCGCATAGCGATAGGTGATATCCGACTCTTCAGAGTTGAGTGTGGGTGAGTGGGGGCAGTGTCATAGGGTGTAAGCAATTTTTCGTGTAGTGGCGGTGCTGTTTGGAGGCTGATCATGGGGTGTCGTCGGATGCTTGGGGTCGAAGATCGTGCGGCGATCATGGCAGGGCTGGAGGCGGGTTTGTCCCAGGTGTGTATCGCCCACTTGATTGGGCGTAGCCCCTCGGTGGTGTGCCGTGAGATCGCCCGCCATGCAGGTCCTGACGGGGCGTATCGGGCCGAGGAAGCCGGCAAAGCCGCCCGCGCGGCCAGGCGCCGCCCGAAGAAGCGCCTGTTGGATCGCAATTCGGTTCTTCGCCGCCGCGTGATTGCTGATTTGTCTCAGGGGCACACGCCCCGCCAGATCAGCGGACGCCTGCGCGCCGAAGCGTGTGGCACACTGCCCACCATGGATACTTCCCCCGACG
>ERZ773046.702-NODE-702-length-20887-cov-4.181596_pt1 | contig 20887 bp, 30 predicted proteins | sample MGYA00580634_ERZ773046 | MGnify/ENA primary metagenome ERZ773046 (study PRJEB29015, sample SAMEA2738127) | human oral metagenome | biome: human oral; feature: human-associated habitat; material: saliva | place: China | collected 2159 ... | reverse complement strand
GGTTCTGCCTGTTTTAAGAATTTGACCGTTTACACCGGTTTCATGGTAAGTCCCAGCAGGTTTATTATCAGTACCTGGCTTAATAGGAGTACTCATATTATCATCTCCTTTCTATGATTATTTAGCGAATAACTTTATGAACTAGTGTTCGCATATATAGTGTACATCAACTTTATAGAAAGGTCAATGATACAAAATGTAGATTAATAAAATAGCTTTAAAAATTAAAATTTCAATCTTTAAGAGTATTTTTAAGAGTCAAAATGAAGAGTGTTATAAATCGCTTAATTGCGATGTATCAAGAGCCTACTTGCTGATTTTTCAAGTCAAGAAGTTTCCTAATGTTCCATAAAACAAAAAGATTAAAACGCAGCTGGTTTGAAAGACATTCTTTTCACAGCTGTTTTTTCTTTGTATTTCCTTAAACCTTTTAAACAAAATCCATAGACTACCCAAAGCCAGCTGTTTCGCAGCTGGTTTAAGCGTTCATTTTGCAGCTGGTTGGATATTATATATTGTATACAAAATCCGAAAAACAAGAGTCCGAGCCGAATGTTTTTAATGTTTTGAATATATGTTTTTATGTATGTTTTCGATGTATTTTTAATGTTTAAAAAAGGGTGATTTATCATTATAGTCTATCAATTTTAAATAATAATTTTTTTAAATCACATACAAATTTTTGTCTGAATTGTTTACAATCGCCTGAAAAAGTTGCTTTTTTTGTTATGTAGTATTCTGAATATTCGCCAATAAAAAAGGAATGTCCAACAATCAGAACATTCAGAAAAAAGTGCTTTTTTTTAACACGTAGAATTTTCTATGTTCCCTAATAATTCAGAGTTGTCGTACAATTCCTTGTCCGAATCGCCTAAATTTTCGGCTCTTAATGGAATTGTCTGAAAATTCCAAACTGTCTTTGGGATTTTGTATTATGTATACAAAACACAAAAACCAAAACGACTATTTTAAATTATCTGAATATTGTGAACAGTATGAAGGGCTTGAAAATTCCGAACTCTGCGAATCCTTTGAAAATTCAGACAAAGGGAGTGCAGGGCTTTCGGATTAGCTCTATTAATCATAATATTCAGATAATTCGGCTAATGATATTGGGACTTTGTATACTGTACTTTGTATACAAAGGGAATATTCCAAAACGCCTGAATAATCAGACAATTCAGACAACGCTGCACTCAAAATTGTCTACAATACCCTGAATATTCTGACAATGCACGCCCACGAAAACGGCTATGGATTGTACATTGTATACAAAGGGGAATATAAAGAAAAAAGAGTCTTTCGACTCTTTTATCCATGTTCTTTACTCCTTAATTCCAAATAATTCCTTTATTTCTTCTGCGTATCCGTCAAGGTCATCGTAAACCTTGTAGTCATACCAATGGGAACAAACATTACAGTATGTTTCCTCTATATAGTTCCTCAGTTCTTCTAGTTTTCCATGTTCTCTGCAAACCTTAATAAGTTCCAAATCGCCATCGTACATATCGATTATATCGTCGGCTGTCATTATATCTTCTGTGTATACCATGTGTTGATTCCCCCCCCCCCCCCTAATTATTTTCATACCATTCTTTAAGCCACTTTTGAGTCCATTCATAGTCGGTATTTTCTCCTATAATCTCTATATCCTTTATGGGGTCAAATATCGTTCTAAAATCGCTATTATAATAAAAGCCATGAATGAATAGCCAATCTATATAACGACAAATTCTCTCTCTTTCCTCTAGTGGATATTTTCGGATAATTTGTGCACACTGTAATAGTTTATCATTCCAAATCATTTGACTAAGAAATATCTTTAAAGCCTTGCACACATCAAAATTTTGAGCTAGTATATTGTTTACTTGTTTGGAACAATCTCTCTCTTCTATTCTGTTTATCACACGGATAATATCTGAGATGTTTCTTTTACACTCAGCACCTTTATATAGTTCCACTACAGATTCAGAACAGAACACATCTAGTAAAGGGAATATGTCTATTAACAATTGATTATCACTATCATTAAGATGTGCTATCATATTTAAGTCTGTGAACCATTCTTCGTCATAAAGTTGTAACATCTTAGAAATATCGTTATTATCGATTTTTAATGTTGTCATGAGCAATCTCCTCTCTTCATTGTACTTATACTATATCATAGATTAAAAGGGTTGTCAAGCAATCTATTAATAGTCGCAATATTCTGAAAACTTTTGGTGCAGTGATTGGCGAATATTCTGAAAATTCTGAGTAAAAGGAAAAGCCTTTCGGCTTTCCTTTAATCGATTCCAAATTCTGCTTTAATCTCTTCCAAGTCCCTCTCTAAAGTATGGGCGACTTCTCCATCTTCTGTATCTGTACCTAAAGAGTACATATCGTAGATATAGTCAATCAGTTCATCCATCTTATCATGTTTTCTGCACAGTTTAATTATGTCTAAGTCTGAGTACATATCTACAAATTCTTCTGGTGTTATTTCCATTGTTACTAAAATTGCCATGTGTTTTATTTCTCTCTTTCATCAGTAAATTCTATAAGGCTATCAATGTGTTTTATGCACGAATAAATATTCTCAAAATCTTCTTCTATGTTATCAGCAAGAGTCGCACATTCAAGCAAGGTCATCCTGTCTTCTCTATCATAGTCCAAAAGCAAGTTTATTAAAGGTATTTTAATTGTACTCACTTCATATACTGAGGAAAAGATTTTCTTATAAAGGCTCATTTTCGCAGTATTTTGCAAGATTGTAAAAAGCTCTTCCTTTTGTTTTTTAGTATATCTATCTGTTTTAAAAAGATATACAACATTTGATACCTTACTTTTCATTGTTTCCACATCGTCGGCAAATTTAATAGCAAGACGAACAATCGCGCCAATCTCTCCATAAGTTATACAATACTTTTTTAACTCCTCTAGTTCTGTTAAAGCACTTTTTAGGCAAGGCTCAAAGGTAAGATTTACGAAATCCTCAATATCTAGGATATTATCACTAAAGTACATTAATCTTTCAAAATCAAGCATATTAATCTTTATTTTTCTCATGGGTTTTCCTCCTTTATTTAATCCTATTATATCATGAGTAGCACTCCTTGTCAAGTGTTTTATCAAAGTCTAAATTGTCTGAATATTTAGGCGAAAAGAAAAAGACTGAATAATCAGTCTTCTTCTTCATCCGTCTGCCAAACTAATACCTATCCTTTACTATGTCTTTTATTTTTATTGTATTCATGATTTAAACTCCACATCCTCTTGAACTGCATAAAGATATTTTAAAATCGTATCGGCTGCACTATAAGTATATCCCTCGCTAGATAATATTGAATAAGCCTCTGTCCAAGAAAACATTAGACTATATAATAACATATCTGTATTCTCTTCCCAAAATTCACAACATTCTTTGAAAAATGGTAACCAATCCTTAATAAGGATAACCACTTCTTTCAAACTGAGTGTATCATCTGCTCCCTTAATTATTTCTACGGCAATATTTATATATTCTATTGCTTGATTTGTTAAAGGGTCAAGGGCATTGTTTTCATCTTCTCCATCTATTTGTTCGATAATATCCGTCCATAGTAGATAGGCTTGAGTGTTAGTAAAACTATATTTGTCATACAAGAGCATTAAAGCATAGCAAGATTCTGAGATTTGCTTGTTGTTATATTTCTTTGATATTTCGTAAAAGTGCGTTACAAAGGTTTGTTCCTCAAGAGATAATCTCTCAAATTCTGCTATTTTATCTAATAGATTCATGGCTAACTCTCCTCTCCATCCATAACAAACTCTATCTGAGATAACATTTCAAAGTCTTTCATGTCCATTTCGCCATGATATGCTAAGTAATACATAAGACTTAAGCATTCAGATTCTTTTTTAGTCTTACCTAAGAACAGTTTTATCAATGGTATGTCGTTGAACCCAAAGGCATTGTCAACAATATAATCTATTACATCTATATTATCACCATGATTTTTAATGAACTTGATAACCTCTGAGCATAAAACTTCTTCATCTTCTTCCTCTAATCTGTCCATTAGCTCACCTATGTTGTCAAGTGTTAATTCGTCATTATCCACCATAAAATCTCTAATAATGCGTAGTCCATAACAACCCAAACCTTTTTCAAATTCAAGAATGTTAATCATCGCTTTTTTGAACCTGTCGTCGAGTTCTATTAGATAGGCGATGTCCAATGGGTCTATGGTAGTATACTCTAATGCGTTTATCAGTCCCTTTACATTAACTTTTACCTTATCATTCATGTTGTTTACTCCTTTTCCTTACTGTATCTAAAGTATACCATGGATAAGACGGCTTGTCAAGAGATTTATTAAAGTTCTAATATTCTGACTATAAGCCCGCTGTCTGAATTTTCTGACAATTTTAGGTGCAGGAAAATTATAATATTCAGACAATTTGGGTATAAAGAAAAGAGAACCTTTTCGGTTCTCTTAAAGCAAGTATATAATGATAATGATTAAAAGCATTGAAATAATTCTGAAAACATGATAAGGTTCAAAATTGTCTTTGTCGCTAACCTCTTCATAGATTAGAGCAAATATTTGCCATGCAAGATATAGTGCAATCCCAATGAATGCGTATATAGGCGATAAAAAGTGGGTACTGATTACGATGATATACAATACTGATTTTATACTTAAGAACCTAATCAAACCCTTTTTGTATTGTCCTAACTGTTTTCTAAGCATGAACAGATTGAGAAAATCTTCCATAATAGCCATCCAAATAAACATCCAAAATAAAATATTAATCATTGTTATTCTCCTCTCTTTCGTTTTCTTTATTATAGCATGAAATCGTTTCTTTTGCAAGTCCTTTTATAAAGTTCTTTTCTTTTGAATTATCTGAAAATACTGCACCACAAATTGTGCAAATATTGTGTCTACTATTGTTTGTATTTTGTATACAATGTACAATATAATGTTGGGAAAATTCTGAAAATTTAAAATGTTTCTTTATTAGGTTTGTATATAGTATATAAAGTCGAAAAAGGAAAAAGAGAGTATTTAACCCTCTATGACCTCTTTCAGTTCATCCATTATATTCTCTTTATATTCCTCTAGGTATCGCCACAAAACACCCTCCTCAACACAACAGTCTGATGAAAATCTATTGTCTATTATATCTAACAATTCGTAGTAGCAATCATGGTTGTACGCATAATCAATAATATCTTGTATATCACTAGATAAATAACTCTCCTTAAGATACTCATGCAATGGCAATTCATACTCTACTTGTACTGATAACATATTTTATACTCCTTTCGCTTTCCAAAGGGTAATGCTCAAGAACATCACCCAAACAATTAATAAACCTTTTGTTGACTTTTTCATTTTCCTTGTCTACCTTTCCAAGTGTCAATGAATACCTTTATCTTGTCTTTATCCTCTTTCACTCTAACTTTTTTACAATGCCCACTTTTCCAAGGCTTGCCATCCACAATAAAGCTCAATTCCTTTTCTTCATTTCGCCATATAGACTTCGGAGCAGAGATTGGAACAGTAATATCCGAATCTAGTTTATAACTTTCATAGAGAATAGCCGTCTCAATCGCACTATCAGATAATGCCGTGTGTTCCTCTATAAAGTCTACATCTTGTGTAATGAATCTGTAAAGGCTTTCAGCATTGGTAGAGTAGTTAAAACTCTCTGTAAATAGTCCGTGTTGCTCACAAAACTTTTTATAGTCTATTGTGTTGCAGATTGTGTTCATTGCATAGGCTCTAATATCCCTCACCTCTACATCCTCTAAGGGGTTATTCACTCCAAAAAAATCTGAGTTAAAGCTCATTACTCTTTCGTCAAATGGAGAATTAAAAGCGTATACAAAGTCGATACCATGCTTTTTAATATCGGTTCTCAGCTTTCGGCAAGCATGACCGTATTTTTTCATGGTCATTTTCTTACCTTTTAGCTTGCTCGTATATAAAGGTTTTTTCTGAGCATAATAGGCTGTTTCAAATAATGGCTTATTGTGATATATCTGTTCAATGACAAAATCCTCATATTCTAGGATGTCTAAGGTGTCAAAGTTCATTATCATGTAACCCAAGTTATAGCAAAACGGCTTATTTGTTGAAATAGTTTCTGTATCAAATACTAGTACATTCATGTGTTTGTTTCTCTCCTTTTCCTTACCTTTTCGGTATACCTTATTATATCATGGATTAATAGGAATTGCAAGGATAAAATATAAGTTCTAATGTTCTGAAAATTTCCATAACACTGCACTCTTTAACCCTCGATTCCTGAATTGTCTGAATATTCTTATTATCTATGGTTTATATATTTTGTATACAATGTACAATGCACGTGTCGGAATTTTCTGAAAATTTAGAGTAAAGGGAAAGTCGCACTGTTTATGCGACTTTGAATTATGCGAAATGTCTAACTTGTATATTATTGTCATAACTCTTTAAAAAGTTATAAAGAGTGCTATATGATATATTATCTTCATCATCAAGTCTTGAATCTACCATGTGATAGAATTGGCGAATTATTTCTGAATATTCCTCCTTGCCTACAAAGATAGATAATATATACATATCTCTGTCGCAATCATTGAATTGTCCCATTGCGTCGTCGTATTCCCAATCACTATATACAAAATCGCTTGCCCTTGAGGAAAAATATCTTGAATCTTATCATCCCCTATTTTCTCTAAGCGACAACGAAAAACAAAACTTGCTAAACAGTCTATATCGTTTGCGTTATCCGTGTTGCCTAAAAATTCAGCAATTCTCACTCCTACAATATCTTGCAATTCATAATAAGCATACCCATATACTCCATATAGAAAATGTAACCACATATTTTTTTGCTCCTTTTATTCAAATAAGCCTTTACCATCATATTTTTCAGATAAATCCATCAAGTACCATAACTGGTTACCTTCCCAATGATGTCCGTTCCATACTTGAGCTAAACCGACTGTTTCTCTTAATATCTTCATCGTTCCCTCTGAGCCATTACTACACCATAACTCACCTAAAAGGGTTATGAGGTTTTCGTCGCCTTGTTCAAGGATGGTACGCAAGGCTTTTAAACTTTCAGCCTTGCAATCATCCCTTAAAAAGTATACAACATCTTCAATCGTTGTAGTATTGTTAAAATTAATTCTTGCCATTGTTCTTTTCTTCCTTTGCCTTTGCCCTCTGCTTGCGTTCCTCTGCTAACTCCTTGTACTCCTCTGCTAGTTCGTATCCGTCAAAGGGTTCGCCCTTGCTCCCTTTAGGTATTTCCACTTTGACCCTCACAAACAATTCTGCTCCGTCCTCAGTGATAGGAAAACAAAAACTATTCGTGGCAATCCTCAGCACTTCTTCATTTTGCTTTTTTAAGAATATCATTAACTGTGTTAGATAATTTTCTCTTGATTTTTCACCCTTTGCCATGCTTTCACCTCACTAGATACCCTATAATTACAACCACTAAAGCGAAAAATATGACGATTGCTACAAGGGATAAATATATTAACAATGGGATAAAAACTACTGTCCAAGAATATATCCCAATTCCACAACATTTTAGAATTAGTAAAACCATTGTTGCGATTACTATGATAGGAAAAATATTAAGGGAAATACTAATCTGCTTGTTTTCGTTCCTCAATGTTCAACCTCATTTCTTTTTCAAGATATGGGCAAGGCTTTAAACCTTGCCCTTTGCCCTTGCTTTTACTCTGTAACCTCTACACCCTCTGTAAGTGCGTATAGGTAAGGTGTGCGATTGTCTACTACTACAACACTCCCCTTCTCCCTAAGTGTCTTTAGGATTGTGGATACCTTTTGTGTGCTTGCGTCTACCTTTTCAGCAATCTCGCTTGCCGTCATAGGCTTACCATTATTGCCTAGAGTCTTGAGGATTCCCTCTGTTACAAGGCTGTCCTTTTCGCTCTTCTTTGCCATTGTTTCGGCTACCTTGTCATACTTTGCCTTTGCAAAAGCGATAACATCATCTGTAATGTTGTTCTCTGCTACTGCTTTGAAAAATTCATTCTGTGTTAGCTTGTTCATTTTTTACCTCTTTTCTGCTATTTAACGGATAACTCCATTCCTTTATTTTATATATTTATTTTACCACGATTTTTGCGTGGTGTCAAGCGATTTTCCAAAGTTCTACTATTAAAATTCTTTTGAATTATCTGACAATTACGGCTACTTAAAAGATTCTGGAATGTACCCAAGGTAGAACTATTGAGTAAAAAGTATGAATACTTGCAAAGGTTATCCAAGAAAAAGCGACTGCGATTCCTACTCCCTTATATATTCTCTTGCGTTCCTCTGTTAATCTGTATCTTTTCATATTGCGTATTCCTTGCCTACTTCATAAGGTATACTATTAGCTTTAAACCTTTTTAAAAACTTTTTGTTAGGTAAAATCCTAGTCATTCCTTGCGTTATTCTGATTGACTCCGTTTCCTGTAAAATTTTTAGGAATTTATCTGCTTTAATCAGTCGCAAGGGCATATCCTCAAAACCCTTTACATTCCTTTGATATGGAACTGTTCCATAAGCTACAAACAAGTGCGAACCCTTTTCTACAAGGTCAATAATGTTGTCAATTCTTCCACTGTTTGTCTTAATCTCCAACATTTCCATTTTGCCGTTTACCTTTACCATGCTATCAAATTTACCATGCTTAATATCGGTTTTACGGCTATTCTTTGAACAGTGTTCCAATTCAACGACTTTTCCAAATCTTCCCTTATCTTTTGAATTGTCTAATAATTCTGCAATTCTCTGTTCCCTTGCTTTTTCGTACTTGTTCATAGCTTGCACCTCATTCAATCAAGTATCGTGATGTAGTCCAATGCGTCCAATACTCCCTCAGTTGCATAGTACATGCTTTCAGTAGGTATCACTAACCCATTACTAAAAGGAATATCCAACACATCATCAATAAGATAATTCTGTTCTCCATCGTTCCACTTGCCTTTATCCTCACCATACTTTTGGCAATGGAACTCATCGAACTCAAAAGGGATATTTTCCTTTAGCCATTTTAGTTTCGTGCGTCTAGTCCTCATCTGAAAAGCCTTTGAGGGATTAGCCTTGCTCATCCAAGTGATAATGCCTATCGTGAACCCTCTTTCTTTGAGTCTGCGTAACTTCAAAGCTAGTTTCTGAGGGTTACACATCGGCTTTGCTTGTTCATAAGGTGTTACATCCTCATTCAATAGGCATTCAAGCCAATCATTAACGGCATAGGTGTTTGCGATTGTACCATCCATATCAAGGTATATCTTCATACTTATTCCTTTCATACGCCTTGTAGGTCGCTAAACCTACAAGGCTACATAATATTACTGCTTAATGATTAACATGTCCGTTTTCATCGACAATTCCATCATCTAGCTTAACCAAGCCATGAGCAAGCCAATTGAGCATGATGTCCACAATTGGCAGGTTCTCTGCGTATATCTGCACAGCTAGATTGCGTGTGAGAACTGATGGTGTAAAATAGTCCTCACCTCTACCCATTGCCTCTGCAAAGTCCTCAATAAAAGACTCTCGCTCATCAGAACTTACCTCCATTGCCACTTCCTTAGCCTTTTCAGTTGTCCAATCCTCTGTTAGAACCATTACCTTTACTTTTTTCATTTTAAACCTCTTTTCTTTATCTTTTGAGCCTAACCCAATCGGCTAGGCTCTAACAAACCAATTTTTAATATTCAATATCTAGCTGAAAGAATATCCCATCTCTATCGAACCATAGCCAATCATTAATGACGGTTTCGTCCATAGGCTCATCGCCAAAAATTTCCTCTGCTAGTTCTTCCAATTCTTCCATTTTGTCATGTTCTCTTATGATGTCAAGTGTATCCTCTCCACCTCGCCAAGCGTTAAAGTTTGCTAGTGTTATCTCTTCATATACCTTTATCATTTCTATTACCTCACTACTTCATTACTCTTATACTTGCTTTATAGTTGCGTTCGTGTTCCTCACTCCATATCTCTTTTATACTGTGTGATTGTATCCCTTAACTATGTTCTTATTATACACCCTTTTGATATACTTTGTCAAGCACTTTTTAAAATATTTTTTTTATTTCGTTGCTTGTGTTTTCTATCTCTTTGATGTATTTATATAATAGCATAATTGCCTACAGATTGCAAGCGAAAAAATAAAAGAAATATTATTCAGTTTAGTGCGACAAGTCGGACCCATCTGACTAGTTTGAATTGTCTGACAAGTAGGAATGCTTTGAATAGTCTGACTTTTCCGACAATTAGAGGGGGTAGGTTTGGTATATTTGGTGGAATATTCTGACAATTCGGCACGGGGCGTAGAAATCTTTCTGACCGGAGAATTTTTCCGAATATAGTATTTTTTCTGACCGAACCGAAAATTCAAAACATTCTGAACATTCAAAAAATTTGACAAGGCAAAGTTTTGTATGGTATAATAAAAGTATGAAGAAAACAAGTACAAAATTAGATTATAAAATCGAGACAGCAAAAGAAAGACTAGAGGCTTTACCAGTAACAATGTCTGAAAGGGAAGCCGAATATTACGCCAATTATGTACTCTATGCAGACCATGAGAACAAGAGATACGGCTTAAAAACAAGGTGGGATGGTGAAGCCACAGCAGCGGGTGAGGAGGGTTATTCCATTGTCTACCCAAAGCAACATAGGAAATTAAGCCGTAAGACGGTCATGGAAAAACCGAATTTCTCAAAATATCAAGACCTTTGGTTCTCACTTTGGAAAGAGATTGATAGGCTTGAAGCCCTAATTGCTTTAGCCCAAGCCAAACCTTTAAGACCGAAACTCCTAGAACGCTTGGGTTATTGCCAAATCGAGCCTAAAAGCCTAATGCCCGAAGCAAAGGGCTTAGACGAACAAACGGTCAATAATTATAGGGTTCACTTAATCCAACTAAGAACCCTACAATACACTTACTTGGATGCACTCGTAAATGGACCAAGTCATTTTTACTCCTTAACGGCTTCAAAGGGTGGTTGGTATGAGACCTTTACTGGTTTTCGTACGGTCCTGCCGTTTCAAAGCCTTTCGCTATACCATGAAGGTTATGAAAAAGCAGAATTGGAAAGCACGGACTGGGCACTCAAGGCTCTCATGGAATTGGACTCCCAAGACAAAATCCCTTCAAACCGTTCAAACGGCTATGCCTTCGATTTTCGTAAAGCCGAACATGTGCAAAGCCTAATTGACCTCTTCTTAGACCTTGAAGATGTTCTAGCAAAAGCCGAAGTCGATAATGAAACTTCCCTCATGGCGATTCCTCAAGCGATGTATGATTACCTCCTACTATACGCTGAAGAGGCGAACTTATCGGATGCCCAAGCCCTAGTCTTCAAGGGCAAATGCCTACAAGAGTCCAATACCCAAATCCAAGCGAAGATTAAGCAAATCCTTGGTATCGACTATTCACTTCAATACATTTCGACCATCTTTACGAAGCAAGTCGTAGCCAAGATAGTAGCCGCAGCCGAAAAGCATGTGCGTGAATTGGAATTCGTTACGTATGGACCTCAAGTGTTCAAGCGTTGCTCCAACTGTGGTAAGTATTACCCAAGGAATACCGATTACTTTAAGAAGAGGTCCACGAGAGCCGATGGCTTTATGGGCATTTGTCGAAAATGTCGAAAGGGCGAAGCCGCCAAAGAAAACAAGGAGAATTAAGGAGAAACAAAACCATGAAATTTTTATATACATTGAAACAAAGAAGATTGCATAAAAGGCTTTTTACTTTTTTAGACCTTTTAGTGCAGTTAGAACCGACAGAGGCTTTAGGAGTCGCAAAGGCACTCAATCTCAAGTTTATGGAATATAAGGGAGCGAAAGCCGAAGGTCTTTCATTCGACGATATCCTATCAGAGACGGTAGATGGGTTCATTAAGGCTTCTAAGAGAACCCAAAAGAGAATCCTTAAAATCATGAAGGCGGCGACTAAATAATGCAACCTAAGATGCTAATACCAAAGGAGCAGGCTAACCAAAGCGGCTCTTGTACTTGTCAGAAGTGTGGAAAGGAAAAGCCCATTAGTGAATATGTGGCAGTGAAGCATTTTCTATTTCCAAGTGGTCATGTGAATATTTGCAATGAGTGTATTGAGGAGCATTTAAGGGGTCAAGGCGATGAAGAAATAGTCGATTGGCTTAAAGTGGACTTATTATGTCAGGCAATAGACATCCCATTCATACCAAAGCAAGTCCAACGATTAGTAGATATTAATGGAGCGAAGTTCTTTCCTATCTACGCCAAGATGATGTACACTAGTGAATATGAGCGTTTCGGTTGGAAGCCTTATTTCGACAAGTATAAAGAACTTAAAAACAAGGATATGTTGAGTCGTGAATTGCCTCTTATCAATGATTCCTACTATGATGATTTGAGGTTACGTTGGGGCGAGACCTATGATAACGAAGAGCTGGTATACTTGGAAAATCTTTACAATGGCATCTTATCCTCTTATGGAGTAGAAGGCTCATTGGAAAATAACAGCGTACAGAAACTCTGCAAAATCAGTTTGGAGATTGATAACCGAATCCGTAGTGGAGCCGACTTTGACAAGCTAATTCAGTCCTATGATAAGCTAGTAAAGATAACGAACTTAACGCCAAGTAACACCAAAGCTGATAGCGACTTTAGTTCTATGGGCGAAATTGTGGCTTGGCTCGAAAAACGCAATTGGATTAATCCGTGGTATAATGATGCCAATAAGGATATAGTGGACGAAGTTATTCACTCTAGTCAGGCTTATGTACAAAGGCTATACACCAATGAGGCAGGTATCGGTGAAGAGGTAACAGAGCGTATTGAACAACTGAAACTTGCAGCAGCCTTAGATAAGGCAGACCAAGACCTAGAACAGAAGCGACTAGCCGAAGATACAATGCTTGATGTACCAGATGTAGACCTTGAAGAATGGGATATGGAGTCTCTTGAGGATTATGAGGAAGAGCAAATTGATGAAGCCTTAGAAAGTGGCATTATGGGGGTATAAGGATGAGACTACCGGGAATAGAAACAGACATACCTCAACAACAGGAGTCATTACTACCTGAGCGTTTCGGGGTTCCAATAGAAAAGGACGTTCCATTAACAAATGAGAAGATGTTGGCATTAGAGCAGAAGATGAGAGAGAAGTTAGCCATTTATTCTGCTTATCCTGATATATGGGCAGATGAGATTCTAATACCAACAAATTCTTCATTCTCTTGGATGTTCTACCAAAGAATCATTTTACGCCAATTAGCAAGGATACCACTCAACCATATTACGGCAGCTCGTGGAGTATCAAAGACATTCCTTACTCTATTCGCTGCCTTTCATAGATGTATATTTGCACCGAAAAGCTCATTGGCATTTGCAGCACCATCGAAGACTCAGTCAGCCCAAGTAGCGAAACAGACCGTAAACGACCTTTTATCTCGTTTCCCACTACTCAAGCTTGAGTTAAAAGGTCCTCCAATATCAGGCAAAGACTATTTTGAAGTTAGTTTCAAGAACGGCTCTAAGATTGAGATAACGGCTGCTTTAGAGACTACTCGTGGACGTCGTTTCGATGCTATCAATGTAGACGAGGCAAGAGACCATAAAGCCGAACTGGTAAATGGTATTCTAGTACCTACTGTATCAAAGGTTAGGGTTACTGTGGGAGCAGGCAAAATTAATCCATACGAAAACCATCAGATGCAAACCTATACTACATCAGCTTCAGCGAAGTCCAGTTATAACTATGAAAAGGTTTTAGATACCTTGATTCGTATGATTATTAACCCAAAGGCAGCTTGCGTATTCGGCTTGGACTATAGGGTTCCAGTAGTAGAGGGTATATACCCTGCATCTTATGTTCGAGACCTTAAGATGGACTCTACAATGAACGAACAGTTATTCGCTAGGGAATATCTATCCATTTATACACAAGAATCCGATGAGTCTTGGTTCAATTTTAAAAAGCTAAATAATCATCGTAAAATTCAGAGAGCCGAATGGCAGGCACAAAAAAGTATTAACGGAAGTGAATTTTTTTACATTATTTCGATAGACGTTGGTAGGAAACACGATAACACTGTTGTTACAGTGATGAAAGTTTTTCCTCGTAAAGATAAATACTATACGAAAGTGGTGAACATTTTCGTATTAGGTCGTAGCAAGAAAACAAAGCATTTTACACGACAGGTTATTGATATGAAGAAGATAATCGCTGCTTTTCAACCGAAAGAGGTTATTATCGACGCAAACGGTATAGGTGCAGGTATCATAGATAATATGGTAGAGACGCAAACCGATGAGTTTGGTGTTACTTATCCGGCATATGGAGTATTCAATGACCCTGACTATCTTAAGATTCAGCCACCGGAAGCAGAGAGAATTATCTACGCTTTCAAGGCGAACAGTAAGATAAACAGTGAAATGTTCGGTAACTGTTATAGCCGAATCGAATCAGGTCTTGTGGACTTCCTCGTGAAAGAACAAGACGCTCGTTCAAAACTTCTATCCACTAAAAAGGGACAGAAGATGTCGGTAGAGCAGAAAACCAAATTCTTGATGCCTTACGAAATGACGTCTAAACTATTTGAAGAAATGGGTAACTTAAGATTGAAGAGAACGGGTTCGGGCTTAGATATTAAACTAGAGCCGATTAACTCTCGTTTCCCAGACGACAGGTTCTCAAGTCTATGTATAGGCTTAAGAAGGGTTAAAGAGCTAGAAGAGGAATATAAGGAGAGCCGAAAACGACTATCTCGCAATCCAAGGAACTTAGTATTCTTCAGTTAAGGAGCTATAAATGACCAAAGCAAAGAAACAAAGTGAGCCACAAAAAGTGGAAAAGAACTATACCTTAGATTGTTTACGAACTTCAATGGGTACGCTCTCAGATGGTCGTTTATATGACGACTATTTTGAAAGATATGGTTACCGTAAGGACTATACGATAGATGATGTAGAAGCCATTTTATCAAATGGCGATATTGACTCTATGCGTTTCTTGTCTCAAACGTTTTACAGCATCAGTGGATATTATCAACAGCATGTGAACTATTTTGCCACTTTACTCAAGTATTGTGGGCTACTAATTCCAAATCCAAAGCTAGGCGGTTCTCTCCAAAATAACGCCCTACGAAAGAAATACTTCCATGCAGATAAGGCAGTAAGCAAATTGAAGCTTCAAAGCCTAGGTCCACATATAGCAAAGCAAGTGCTTTTAAACGGTATTTGTTATTATGCAGTAAGCGAAAAGACAAACAAAAACATAGAACTTATTGAGTTGCCATATCGCTTTTCTCGTTCTCGCTTTAAAGCACAGGACGGGCATTATCTAGTAGAGTTTAACGTAGAATACTTTGATATGTTAGACCCTATTGTACGACCTTCCGTATTAGGAGCTTATCCGGCAGAAGTATCAGCTTACTATGAAAGCTGGTCAAGAAAACGAGAAGGTTCAGCGTGGCTATTGCTACCAGATACAGTCGGCAGAGCTTTCGTACTATTTGAGAAACAGCCTTTATTCCTATCAATCATTCCTTCCATTATAAAGAATGAGAGAATGGTGGATATAGAGGACAAGAAGCAGGCTAACGAACAGAAGAAGATTCTTATTACCGAAATGCCTCACTTAAATGATGGTAAATTGGTATTCGAACCTGATGAAGTGAAGATAATGCACGATGGTGCGGCTCAAATGGTACAGAAGTCTAATGATGATGTATCTGTGTACACGACTTATGGTAAGGCAGAAGTTGCAGACCTAGGGGCAAAGGATGGACTGAATAATAAGGGAGTAGAAAACTCCAAGAGCAACATTTATTCAACAAGTGGAACATCAGCAGAGTTATTTGCAAGTTCTACTAGCTCAGGTCTAAGCACTTCAACCAAGCTACATTTAGCCACGATGATGACTTTAGGAAATCAAATCGCTGCCTTTATAGAGGACATTATCAATGAGGTTTACGGCAATGGAGCTGTTTCATTTAGCTACAAGATACTTCCAGTGTCTTATTTAAACGAAAACGACTTTATTGATGAATCTCTAAAACTAGCAACGAATGGTTATCCACTATTGATACCTATGGCAGCACAAGGTATTTCGGCTCATGAATTGGTGAATATCAAGGAAGTTGAAAATGATGTGCTGGAACTAGGGGAAGTCTTAAAGCCTTTACGCTCATCCTACACAGAAACTGAAGCGACTCAGTCTGACGAAGGTGGACGACCTACTAAGACTACGGAGAAAAAGGCTGAAACGACTGTCAAGAAAGACGAAAGTAAAGATAGGAACTAAGGGGGTATAACTATTGAAGACAATTCCAAATAGTTTCCCTATATCTATCTTCGACCTAGAGGAATCTGAGGTAGTGAGCCAAACCATTACCAAGAAACGATGTGGAATCTTTTATAAGGGACACAATCGAAATGGTGGCTATATCACAGACGAATTTGCAGACAAGCTATTATCAACTTTAGCTTATACTCCTATTAAGGGAATATTCAATACAAAGAACGACGACTTTGAGGGTCATGGTAAGAAAAACGATGAAGGTCGCATTTACGGCGTAGTACCAGCCGACCATAACTTCGCTTGGGAAGACCACGAAGATGAAGATGGCGTTGTTAGGACTTATGCGTGTGCTGATGTTTATCTATTTACTGCACTATATGAAGAGGCAGAACTTATAGATGGCAAAGGTCAGAGTATGGAACTGTATGCACAATCGCTTAAAGGAGATTGGACTGAGGTTGATGGCAAGTATTGTTTCGTATATACGGATGCTTGCTTCTTAGGACTGCAAGTATTAGGGGATGATGTAGAACCTTGTTTCGAAGGCTCTGCGTTCTTCTCTAAAAAGGAAAATCAGTTAATGTTTGCTCTATTAAGCCAGTTGACTGAGAGGATAGATAAGTTAGAAACGGGAGAAAAACAAATGAACAAAGATAAGATTGAGTTTGTTCTTTCTAGTAATGAGAAGTTCAATAGTCTACAGCAGGCTATGAATAACGAAGAAACTTGGAGATTCAGTGTCATTGATTATTTCGATGAATACGCTCTAGTGAGAGACTGGGAAGAAGGGAAATTTTACAAGATACCTTATGCCTATGATAAGGAGTCAGATGCCATAGCTGTATCTTTCGACAATAAGGAAGAGGTATTCCAAACATTTGTCACAGTAGAGGACAAGAACATGTTGGTAGAGAAATACAATACAATTTCTGCGACAGAAATCATTGCCAATGTGGAACACGAAAAAATAGAGTCTGATGAAAAGTTTTCTGCATTAGAACAGAAGAACGCTGAATTGTCAGAACAGAACGCTGATTTTACTGAAAAGGTAAGTACCTTTGAGGCAACATTAGCAGAAAAAGATGCTGAGCTTCAAGAACTAAGGGAATATAAGAACTCTATTGAAACTCAGAACAAGAAAGCAGTAATTGAGAAATATGCAAGCAAGCTAAGTGAAGAAGTCATTAACACTTACACTGAAAAGATGGGTGAATTTAGCCTAACAGACCTAGATAAAGAACTTGCTTATGAGCTTGTAAAATCAGACAAAAGCGTATTCTCAGCAGATACCGGTGCAAAATTCACTCCAGTTGAGGAAAAAGAAAGCGGTATGACTGCATTACTATCTAAGTATAAGAAGAACTAGGAGGAAAATATGGCTAATAAACTATTAGAACACAAGAATTATGCTCAGGTGGAGCTAAACAACTGTGCTTTCCGTAGAGATGGAAGAATCGTAGCAGATTGTGTAGCAACAATGGTACTTCAGAACGGAATGTTAGCTCTTGTTGATAGAGTAAAGAAAACAGCAAAAGCAGCTGTTAGCGTTCCAACAGCTAATGAACAGGCTGTACTTGTATACAATGCTGAACACATGCCTTCATCAACTTTTAACCGTCTATGCGACTACGTTTCTCAGGCAGGTGATAGTATAAGAGGTGGACTACTTTCAGTAGGTGACGTTTTCACAACAAACGCAGTTATGTATGATGACACAAAGTATGCCAATATTTCAAAGATTGCAGACGCTCTAAAGGCAGGTACACCAGTATACGCCATTGGTGGAGATGGAGCAGGTGCAGGATTTTGGCTAATCACTAATGCAGTAACTGGTACTCCAACAGTAACAGGTATTGTAAAGGAAGTAACAACTACACCTGATGGCTATCCAGCACTAAAGATTGTTATTACTAAGGCATAAGGAGAAGAGAGGAAATGAATAAAGAATTTAGAGAATTAGCACGCAACGCCGCTCTTAGACAAGCACCTCAGAACTTTACAATCGAAGATGTCAATGAAGCTTTTAGAGGAGAGCTAGCTAAGTATTGTACTTCAGTTTCAGCGTTCCTAAAGAATAGATATGACCTATTTGAGATTATCGTAGAAAACGTGGATGCAGTAGTACCACAGAAGCTATCAAAAGACCTAGAAATGATTGCAGAAGTTCAGCACGTAAAGCAGGGACAGAAGGCTGTCTTCAAGGTAGGTAACCGTCTTTCAAAGATGAGAGCAAAGAAGTTCCTTACTCAGGTTGCTCTATCAGGCGTGTACGAAACATTCAGACTAGATACAACAGCTTTCGAACTACCAATGCACGCTATTGGTATGGGAGCTACAATTGACTTCGAGAGACTACTTGACGGTCAAGAAACTCTAGCAGATGTTATCGACGTATTTACAGAGTCATATGAGGATGCAGTTATCCTTGAAGTACAAAAGGCTCTTCGTGCAGCAGTAAACAACACACAGATGCCAGCACCTAACAAGGTAATCACAGCCACTTTCGAGGCTGATAAGATGGCTAAGCTATGTGCTGTTGTGAAGAAATACTCTGACAACGCAATCATCTTTGCACCAACAGAGTTCATTATGGCTATGGGAGCAGACGCTATTGTTCCAGCAACAACAGCAGTTCGTGGTATCTATTCACCACAGGACATCGAGGCTATTCACAACACAGGAATCATCAACCTATTCAGGGGCGTTCCAGTAGTTGAACTAAAGAACAGCTTTGTAGACCCTAACAATGAACAGACTTGGCTTGACCCTCAGCTTGCATATGTCCTACCAGCAGGTAAGGAAAAGGTTGTAACTGTTGCTTTCGAGGGAGACACTCAGATATACAGCAACACAAATAGAGACAACTCTATGGAAATTATGACTTACAAGAAGATGGGTGTAGGTATCAAGAGTTACGCTCAGTTCGGTATCTACAAGAATCAGAGCATCGCTCAGACAATGTACGAGGCTTAATCATAACTAGATAGAATATTGGGGCAGAGTAAAATCTGCCCTATATTTAAAACATTTATGGGAGAACACTAATGAGATATAGTGTCGTTATAACTTCGACAAGAAGCCGAGTAGAAATCGGCTCTATCTCAGGCAATGAAAGGAAGTCTAAGCCTGTGGTTCAGTTATCAAAGGAAGGGGAGTTAATTGGGATTTTTCCTTCCATATCACAAGCTGAGAAAAGAACTGGGATTAGACATATTTATGAGGCTGCACATGGAGAACGTAATACAGCAGGTGGTTTTGTGTGGCAGTTAGAGGGAGATTATTATAATGGAAAAAGTAGTTAGAATTGAATCAATGGTTAATGCTCAGGTATCTATTGCTATACCTACTCTAAACCTAAGAAGAAGCTGGGAAAGAAAGGGAGCAATACAACAGATAGAGTTTAAAGACCTTGAAATGGCATTCTATGAGCCTGGTGTAGAGGGACTCCTAAGAGGTGGAATCCTTTATATCAATGACGAAGAAGCAAGAGTCGCTTTAGGTCTTGAAGATAAGGAGAACGGTATTAGCATTATCAAGATGGACGCTGCTAAGAGTAAAGAAGTCCTAGAAGAGATGTCACTTAAGGACTTTAAGGAATTGCTTGAAAAACTTACACCAAGCCAACTAGAGGACCTTGCTGATGAAGCTGTTAAGCTAAGACTAACTGACCTTAACAAGGCAGAAGCAATCAAGAATAAGAGTGGCATCAATGTCGCAGCAAAGGTACTTGTAGCTAAGGAAGATGACGCAGAAAAGGCTAAGGCTAATGCTGAGAAGAAATAAGAGGTAAGATAAATGGTTGCAACAGAAAAACTGTTTAATGCTTTCTTTGTGTTATTGGAGTCTGATGAATGGGAAGGCTGGAGAGACGACTATATGGAGCAAGACCTGACAGCATTAATGATGGCTGCTATTCCATTCTTTAAGTTTCCTCGCTGTTCCTTAGAAGTTACAGAGGATGGTAAAAACTTTGTAGACGATAATATAACGAACACCGAAATACAGATTCTTGCTCACTATATGAAGTATGCTTGGTTGGGTAGAGTAGTAGATTCTTGGGAAAACCTAAGACCACTATATACGGAAAGAGACTTTTCTCCGGCTCAACAGTTAAGTGAGTTTAGGGCAAGACAGACTGAGGTTGGAAGAATGGCGAAAGAGCTAGAAGCTACTTATTACAGAAGCAGGAACTATAAGCCGTTCGACTACACAACATTGGCAGGTGTATAATGAAAGCAGTGGAAGAGGCTTATATCAATAAGCTAAAGAATAAACTTTTCGGCTGTCTCTGTGAGAGAGAGGGTGGTCGAGACTGGGAACCATTCCTTGACTCTATTCTTATAGAGCTTATGGGATGGGAAGAGAATAAAAAGACAATAGATTATTACATCATTTTCTATAAGTTATCAAGTTGTAGATACCTTAGTTTTACTTATTTTAGGAAAACAATCTTTGATGTAATGAATCTATTAGGTCGAAATATAAGGGATTAAAATGAGTTACTACAAAGATGTATACAAAAGAAGATTGAACAGACTGGGAGAGAAAGAAATGGCCACGCTTTAGTGTCCAGTTAAAGGACTACAGACTTTTGGCTGGAATC
>ERZ773046.695-NODE-695-length-21013-cov-13.001050_pt1 | contig 21013 bp, 17 predicted proteins | sample MGYA00580634_ERZ773046 | MGnify/ENA primary metagenome ERZ773046 (study PRJEB29015, sample SAMEA2738127) | human oral metagenome | biome: human oral; feature: human-associated habitat; material: saliva | place: China | collected 2159 ... | reverse complement strand
AGCCCAAAGTCATCCTGCTCGACGAAGCCACCGCCGCCTTGGACGAACCGACCGAGGCCCTGCTCTACCGCGCCTTAAAGCAAAAACTGCCGCAGAGCATCATCATCAGCATCGGCCACCGCAGCACGCTCAACGAGTTTCACGATTTCCGCCTCGATGTCGGCAACGCAGCTTGCGATTGAATGTAAAGCGACGAGGTCGTCTGAAAACCCGTAAGGGTTTCGCCAAAACGAGCGCAGCGAGTTTCGCTAAAACTTTTTCAGACGACCTTTCTGCTAAAATTACACGCTTCAAATACAAGGGAAACCCGCCATGCACGAAATCAAATGCCCGCACTGCCACACCGCGTTTACCGTCAACGAAGCCAGTTACGCCGACATCCTGAACCAAGTCCGCACCCAAGAATTTCAAACCGAAATCCACGAGCGCCTGCAACAGGCGCAGATGCAGTTTCAAAGCGATATGCAGCTTGCCCAAGCGCAGGCGCAAAATCAGTTTGACAAAATCCTAGCCGACAAAAACCACGAAATCGCCGCCCTATCCAACCAAATCAATGCCTACGAAAAAGACAGCAAACTTGCCGCCGCCGAAATCGAAGGTCGTCTGAAAGCGCAAATCGCCGAGCAGGATAAATTGATTGCCGAGCTGAAAGCGCAGGCAAAATCGCTGGAAACGGCGAAAAACATGGAAAAAGAGCTGGAAATCACCAAAGCCGTTGCCGAAAAAGAGCGCGAATTGGGCAATCTGAACACGCAGCTCATGCTGCAATCCAAAGAAAACCAGTTGGAAAAACAAAGCCTGCGCGAAAAATACGAAGCCGAACTCAAACAAAAAGACGAAACCATCGCCTTCTACAAAGACTTCAAAGCCAGACAGTCCACCAAAATGATAGGAGAAAGCCTCGAGCAGCACTGCGAAACCGAATTCAACCGCATCCGCACCACCGCCTTTCCCCAAGCCGTCTTCGGCAAGGACAACGACGCCAAAACCGGCAGCAAAGGCGACTACATCTACCGCGAAACCGACGAAGAAGGCAACGAAATCATCTCCATCATGTTCGAGATGAAAAACGAAAACGACGAAACCGCCACCAAAAAGAAAAACGAACACTTTTTTAAAGAGTTGGACAAAGACCGCAGAGAGAAAAACTGCGAATACGCCGTCCTCGTCTCACTCTTGGAAGCCGACAGCGACCTCTACAACAACGGCATCGTCGACGTATCCTACACCTACCCGAAAATGTACGTCGTGCGCCCGCAATTCTTTATCCCCATCGTCTCCCTGTTGCGCAATGCCGCGCTCAATTCATTGAAATACAAACAGGAATTGGCACAAATGCGCGCGCAAAACATCGACATCACACACTTTGAAGAAGACTTGGACAAGTTCAAAACCGATTTCGCCCGCAATTACGAACTCGCCAGCCGCAAGTTCCAAACCGCCATCGACGAAATCGACAAAACCATCAGCCACCTGCAAAAAACCAAAGAAGCCCTACTCTCTTCAGAAAACAACCTGCGCCTCGCCAACAACAAAGCAACCGACCTGACCGTCAAAAAATTAGTGCGCAAAAACCCGACCATGAAGGCCGCCTTTGCCGCGTTGGAGAAAAAAGAGGATTGAGGTTCGTATGAAGTAAAGGTCGTCTGAAAGCGGCCTTCCCCGTTTTCAGACGACCTTTCCCGAGTCAAAGCCGTTTGAATATTACCTGCGATACGGCTATGATGAAGCCTGTCCCTATACATTTACATTGATAATGAAAGGAATCCCGCATGACCACTTGGTTTATTGCCGCTGCCGCCGTCCTGATTGTCGAGCTGTTTGTCGGTACTGTATATCTCTTGGTTGTCAGTGCGGCTTTGTTTGGCGCAGGATTGGTGTATGGGCTGACCGGTAATACTTCGATTGCCGTCGCTGCGGCAGCCGTTTTGTCCGCCGTCGGTATCTGGGTGGTACACAGTAAATTCAAAAAAACTACGCCCCGCCAAGAATTGAACGATGATTTGGACATCGGACAGACCGTTCAAATCCTCCGCCGCCTTCACGGCGATTGCTATGAAGTTTCGTATCGGGGAACGTACTGGCAGGCGCAGGCTGAAAATGCCGATGCCGTTCAGACGACCTCTACCGCCGTGATTACCGGTAAAAACGGTAATGTTTTACTCATTCGTTTCAATTGATTAATAAAATCAAAAGGAGCATCATGGGCGAATTGATTACCCTTCCTAAAAATATTCACCTATTATAGTGGATTAAATTTAAACCAGTACGGCGTTGCCTCGCCTTGCCGTACTATTTGTACTGTCTGCGGCTTCGTCGCCTTGTCCTGATTTAAATTTAATCCACTATAAAATATTAATCTTTGCTCTCACCGCATAAGGAAAAAACAATGGAATTTTTATACAGCTTTCCCGTCATCCTGTTGCTTGTCGTTGTAATTTTCGGCTTCAAAGCCTTTATCGTCGTGCCGCAACAGGAAGTTTACGTCGTTGAACGCCTCGGCAGATTTCACAACGCGCTGACCGCCGGTCTGAACATCCTGATTCCTTTCGTTGACCGCGTCGCCTACCGCCACTCGCTCAAAGAAGTGCCTTTGGACGTTCCCAGCCAAGTCTGCATCACCCGCGACAATACCCAGCTTACCGTGGACGGCATCATCTACTTCCAAGTAACCGATCCGAAACTCGCTTCTTACGGCTCCAGCAACTATATCATGGCGATTACCCAACTTGCCCAAACCACGCTGCGTTCGGTTATCGGCCGCATGGAATTGGACAAAACGTTTGAAGAACGCGACGAAATCAACAGCATCGTCGTTTCCGCGCTTGATGAAGCGGCAGGCGCATGGGGTGTGAAAGTATTGCGTTACGAAATCAAAGACTTGGTTCCGCCACAAGAAATCCTGCGTTCTATGCAGGCGCAAATTACCGCCGAGCGTGAAAAACGCGCCCGCATCGCCGAATCCGAAGGCCGCAAAATCGAGCAAATCAACCTTGCCAGCGGTCAGCGTGAAGCGGAAATCCAACAGTCCGAAGGTGAAGCGCAAGCCGCCATCAACGCGTCAAACGGTGAAAAAATCGCCCGCATCAACCGCGCACAAGGTGAAGCCGAAGCCCTGCGCCTGGTTGCCGAAGCCAACGCCGACGCCATTCGCAAAATCGCCGAGGCAGTCCGCTCAGAGGGCGGCTCAGAAGCTGTCAACCTGAAAGTTGCCGAGCAATATGTCGCCGCCTTCAGCAATTTGGCAAAAGAAAGCAACACGCTGATTATGCCTGCCAACGTCGCCGACATCGGCAGCCTGGTTTCAGCCGGACTGAAGATTGTGGACGGCAACAAAGCGGCAAAATAAACCTTACGTTTTGCCACAAGGTCGTCTGAAAACGAGTGCAACGCGTTTCGCTACCATAAACAGCGGATTTCGCCAAACCGTTTTTCAGACGACCTTTATTCACATGATGGCAGACAGGATGCCCATCTGACCAAGCTTCAAGACATTCTGATTGTTACCCAAGACCAATTCAATGACTCAGAAAACACACACCATCAAAACCTACCTCGTCGGCGGCGCCGTCCGCGATTATCTTTTAGGTTTGCCCGTTAAAGACCGCGACTGGGTGGTCGTCGGCGCTGACGCACAAACCATGCTGGCGCGAGGCTTCCAGCCGGTCGGCAAAGATTTTCCCGTGTTCCTCCACCCCGACACCCACGAAGAATACGCCCTCGCCCGTACCGAACGCAAAACCGCCAAGGGCTATGCCGGTTTCAGTTTCCACGCCGACAAAGACGTTACGCTGGAGCAGGATTTGATGCGCCGCGACCTGACCATCAACGCGATGGCGCAGGATTCAGACGACCTCATCATCGACCCCTTCGGCGGACAACAGGATTTGGCAGCGGGCATTTTGCGCCATGTTTCCCCCGCCTTTGCCGAAGACCCCGTCCGCATCCTGCGCACCGCCCGCTTTGCTGCGCGCTACGGGTTTGAAATCGCCGAAGAAACCATGAAACTGATGCGGCAGATGGTGGAAAACGGCGAAGCGGACGCTTTGGTTGCCGAACGCGTCTGGCAGGAGTTGGCTAAAGGTTTGATGGAAAAAAATCCCCGCAGGATGATTGAAGTATTGCGCGAATGCGGCGCGCTCGAAGTCTTGCTGCCCGAAGTCGATGCCCTCTTCGGCGTGCCGCAACGCGCCGACTATCATCCCGAAATCGACAGCGGCATCCATACCCTGATGACGCTGCAACGCGCCGCCGATATGGGGCTGAGCCTGCCTGAACGCTACGCCGCCCTGCTGCACGACTTGGGCAAAGCCAAAACCCCGCCCGACATCCTGCCGCGCCACCACGGACACGACCTCGCCGGCGTCGAACCCGTACGCGAAGTCAATCAGCGGCTGCGCGCGCCGAAGCATTGCGCCGAGCTTGCCGAGCTGGTCTGCCGCTGGCACATTATTTTCCACCAAGTCGGACAGCTTAAAAGCCAAACCATTCTGAACGTTTTGAAAAAAACCGACGCTTTCAGACGACCCGAACGCTTCGCCGCCGCCTTAAACGTCTGTATTGCCGATACGCAAGGTCGTCTGAACCGCGAAAATACGCCCTACCCGCAACGCGCGCACTGGCTCGCCCTGCTCGGAGCCGCCAACCAAGTGGATTCAGGCAAAATCGCCGCCGAATGCCGCGCACAGGGAAAAGCCCACCTTATCGCCGAAGAAATCGACCGGGCGCGGTTGACAGAAATTGCTCCTTTGCAAAAAACATATCAGGCGGCGCAAGACAAAACAGAAAGACATTAAAACGCCCAATGCAGCGACTTTTAAAGTTTTGAGGACGATACCCAACCCAAGCTTTGAAACAGCCGCCGCCATATCCGCTATAATCTGCCTCTCAGCTATTTCGTTACACCCATAAAAATCATGACTATTCAGACCGATTTATTGCCCAAAATCAACAACGAAGATTACCAACGCCTCATCCTCAAACACAGCGTAGAATTCAGCGAAGGCGAAATCCGCCTGCTGAACGAAATCCTCGAAAAATTCACCTTCGACGTCGTTCAGGCGCAGGCATTGGCGCAGGCGGTGATGCAGCAGGTGCGCTTTGACCCCAACGCCTACCACATCGACAGCGACGACGAAGACACCACAGGCATCTGCCCCCACTGCATCAACCCGCCCATGCCGCCCCTGCGCGATTACCTTGTTTGGCGCGAAACACGCGGCTAAACCCCTTTCAAAAAGGTCGTCTGAAAACGGCAAACCGCTTTTCAGACGACCCCGAACCCATCGGAAAACCCATGCTGCAAACCGACAACCTGACCGCCGCCCAACCCCAGCGCATCATCACCGCCCAAAGCATCTCCTCGCAGGAAGAGTTGCTTGAGCGCGCCCTGCGCCCTAAAACGCTGGACGACTATATCGGGCAGGACAAAGCCAAAGAACAGCTCGCCATCTTTATCCAAGCCGCCAAAAAACGCGGCGAAGCCCTAGACCACACCCTGCTCTTCGGCCCGCCCGGACTGGGCAAAACCACGCTGGCGCACATCATCGCCAAAGAGCTGGGCGTCAACCTGCGCCAAACCAGCGGCCCCGTCCTCGAACGCGCCGGCGACCTTGCCGCCCTTCTGACCAACCTCGAGCCGCACGACGTATTGTTCATCGACGAAATCCACCGCCTCAGCCCCGTCGTCGAAGAAATCCTCTACCCCGCGCTCGAAGACTACCAACTCGACATCATGATAGGCGAAGGCCCTGCCGCCCGTTCCGTCAAAATCGACCTGCCGCCCTTCACCCTCGTCGGCGCGACCACCCGCGCAGGTATGCTGACCAACCCACTGCGCGACCGCTTCGGCATCGTTGCCCGCTTGGAGTTTTATCAAAATCAAGACCTTGCCACCATCGTCAGCCGTTCCGCGCAATTACTGCAACTCGACATGGGCGAAGAAGGCGCAATGGAAGTCGCCAAGCGTAGCCGCGGCACACCCCGCATCGCCAACCGCCTGCTGCGCCGCGTCCGCGATTTTGCCGATGTGAAAAACAACGGCGTCATCGATGCCGCCATCGCCGATGCCGCTTTAAGCATGCTGGATGTGGACGCGCAAGGTTTGGACGTCATGGACAGAAAATTCCTCGAAGCCATCCTGCACAAATTCAGCGGCGGTCCCGTCGGTCTTGATAACGTTGCCGCCGCCATCGGCGAATCCACGGACACCATCGAGGACGTTATCGAACCCTACCTCATCCAACAAGGCTTCCTGCAACGTACCCCGCGCGGCAGAATGGCCACCGAACGCGCCTACCTGCACTTCGGCTTGAAAATGGAAAAATAAGCGTATTGAAATGAAGAAAGGTCGTCTGAAACCGGATTTTTGGTTTTCAGACGACCTTTTTGTATCCATTCGAATGGAAGACTTGAGTCAGGATAAAGGCAAGTGCTTTTCTCGTAAGCTAGTGTTTGTCCTCACCCTCTTTGGCAGTATCTTTCCCGCCGTCTTTATCTGTCTGAACCGGCGTAACCGGGAAAAACAAGATCAGCGGGTTTGCCTTAATCTGCTGCCAGAAGCTTTTGCACAAATTGCCGACGCTGCCGATTTTCGTGCCGCGCGAGCGCAGGGCGACGAAGAGGGCGAGGGTGAAGCTGACGATGAGGTTGACCAAGCCGATGGCGAGGACGCTGCAAATGCCGAGCATGAATGTACCAAAGCCGACGTTGCCGCTGACGGCGGCGTAGCCTAGGTTGGCGGATGAGAAGGCAACATGGCGGATGTCCAGCGGCAGACCGAGGAGGTGTCCGAAGTAGCCGGTCATGCCCAAGAGCATACCGAAGATGAAGTTGCCGACCAGCGAGCCGTAGTGTTTGTGAATGTAGGCGGCGAGGACGCGGCGGGGTTTGGGGCGCATGATTTTGCGCAACAAGGGATTGAAGGGCAGGCGTTGGCGCAGGTTGAGGTAGTCGGCACGGTTGTCGAAGAAGCCTGCGATGATGCCGGAACAGAACAGCCACAAGCCTGCGATGGCGGCATACCATAGCGTTGGATGACCGATAATGTCTATGGATTTGAACTGGTAGGCGGTGGTATGTGCATCGAGTATGGGCTGTTGGTGCAGATGGGCATAGCCGAACGATATGGCGCACGCCAAGAGGATGGCGATGGAAACGTTGCCGAAGACGGCGACGCTTTGGGAGCGGCATACGTCGATAAGGAGCTTGGCGAGCTTGTTGTCCACCGCTTTGCCGCCTTCGTTGAGATCGACTTGTTCGGCGAAGCTGGCGGCGGTCATGGCGGGCTGCTTGGTGGCGACGGTGCAGTGCAGCATATGGATGAGCATGAAGCCTATGCCGTAGTTGAGCCCTGACAGCAAGGAGGTAACGAAGGGGCTGAAGCCGAGTGTGCCGATGTGGATTTTGTGCAATGCCATCAGGGCGATGATGACGCCGCCACCCGCCGCGGAGTAGAACATTTTGAAATATTCTTTGCGGTTGCGGGTGATGTAATGCTCACCGTGGTGGCTTTTGTTTTCGGTAATGCTGCGGGCGAGCATGCGTATGCTGCTGCGGCGCAGGTGGCGGGTACTGTATTGCTCGACCGCAGCGTAGATGAGGGAGTTCATCAGGGTAATGGTCAGGCGGTTGCGGTTGCCGGCATCGGTTTGGATGTCGGTGAGCAATTTCAGACGACCTATGGTCTGCTGGAGCCGTTCAAGCAGGTGGGCGACTTTGACGGACGAGCCTGAGCCTGCGCCCGTTCCTTTGCGACGCAGATAGTCAATTTGCTTGCTGCACTGGTCGAACATGACTTCGAGGTGGGCGGTGTCGTAAGGGGTGGTGTCGTTACGGTAGTGTTCGACCAGTTTGGCGGTTTCGCGCTGGAGGGCGACGAAGGGCGAATCGGCTTCGAGCAGGCGCGGGGCGATGCGGATGAGGTCGGGTTCGATGGCTTCGGAGGCAATCCAAATGGCCAGCATTTCGATGGCGCGCAGACGAGCGTCAACCAACTGGCGGCAGGCGTTTTGCAGCAAGGCGGGATCGGCGCTGGTGCGGATCAGGTCGTACAGGCTCAACCATTGGCGGATGCTGAGGGTTTGCAGCCATTTGTCGTCGTTTTCGGAGTGGAAAAGGTAGAGGAACACTTCGCGCAGGTTGGCAAAGTCTTTGTAGGACGGGCTGAAGCGTTCGTATATGCGTATGCCCATCTCGCGGGTAAAGCTGTGGCGCGAGAAGATGCCGAGTTTGATCAGCGCGGGATAGATGTGGACTTGCGAGAGCCAGTGGTAGAAGCGTCCGCTGAAATTTTTTGCGAGTTCTTCGTCTTGTTTGAGCGTGGCGATAATCAGGTCGAAGCGTTCTGCCGCCTGTTTTTTGCCGTCGCGCCGCAGGAATTTGATTAAGGCGTTGAGGATAAGGACGAAATCGGTGTCGGTCAGGCTTTTGGAAAGTAAAGGATGTAGATTTTGGTGAGTAATTTTTTCCATTGCGGTATTTTTACACAAAACGGCGGGTTTGATAAGTTCGGGTAATTTATGCAACCTGCTGTAAGCACATTCGATATTTTGGAGCAATGTTTGACGATTTCAACCCTCTTTGTTTTGAAAAGGTCGTCTGAAAACCGTTTTCAGACGACCCCTTGTTTATTTCAGCAACTCTTCGGGAATTTTGCAGACGGGAATCGGATTGACTTTGTGTTGCATGGCTTTGTGCAGGCGGGTGTAGATTTCCAAGACTTCGCGCTGCCTGCCTTCAAAATCTTCAGGACGGTGCGTGCCGTAAACGCTCATCGCCCATTCGAGTTCGGGATAGCTTGCGCCCATCTGTTCTTCGTCCGTACGCTCGGTATCCCAAAGCCCGTCGGTCGGCACGGCTTTTTGGATGGACTCGGCAATGTCCAGTTCGGCGGCAATTTGATAAATCTGCGTTTTGGTCAAATCGGCAATCGGGCTGATGTCCACGCCGCCGTCACCGTATTTGGTGAAAAAGCCCACGCCGAAATCTTCGATTTTGTTGCCCGTACCGGTAACCAGCAAACCGTTTAGCTGACCGTAATAATAAAGCGTCAGCATCCGCAGGCGGCTGCGGGCGTTGGCAAGCGCAAGCTGTTTGGCGGGGAACTCGGTTTCATCGACCTCGACATCGGCGGCAAAGGTATCGAAAGTCGGCGTCAAATCCACGCGCATCCCGCTGACGTTGGAAAACGCCTGTTCCAACCGGCGGATGTGCTCCTGCGCGCGGCTGACTTGGTCGGCTTTTTGGCGGATGGGCATTTCAAGCAGCAGAACCTTCAGCCCCGTCCGTGCCGCGATGGCAGAAACGACTGCGGAATCGATACCGCCGGAAACGCCGACGACAAATCCCTTGGCGTGTGCGGCGGCGGCATAGTTTTTCAGCCAGTCGGCAATATGGCGGATAACGGCTTGCGTCTGCATAGTCAGGCTCCTGATTTGAAAGGGGGAATCATACCCGATTTTGAGAGGCTGCGGCATATGGACCGGACAGGTCGTCTGAAAATCGGTTTCGCAGCTTTCAGACGACTTTCCCCCTGTTTTCATCAGCAATAAAATCCTGCTGAAATTTCGCACAATCTTTCCCAATTTGAAACAATTTCCTGATTTTGTTATTATTCCTTCAAACAAAGAAATAATCATCATCCAATTTGTCTCACCCGCCCCCCATTACGACCGATTCATCTGTGCGTTTTTACTCTCTTTTTCCCTTGTTTTTCATCCGGCAGGACGGTTTAAACGCCATTCGTTTTTTGTCTGCGTTTTATAGTGGATTACCAAAAATCGGGAAAGTCTCGGACCCTGTCCAACAGACCATGTTTTATTCCTAGTTTTTGTTAATCAACCATATACAGCCTTGCGCCCGTATCCGCCTGCCTCACCATCCCAAAGGAGGTCAAGGTTTGTCTTTATTTCATTTCTTACGCAACCGCTCTTCGTTCAATCCCTTCGTCGTTTCCGTTACGCTGTCCTTCGTGCTGCTGGTCATCGGCATCGCGCTTTTGATTCCGCAGCAGGCAGAAACCGTCCTCAATGCCGCCAAAACGGGCATTTTCAAAAACTTCAGTTGGTTTTACATCTTGGCGTTTTCAGCCTTCTTCTTCTTCCTGCTCGCACTTTCGGTCAGCAGCTTCGGCAACATCAAGCTGGGCAGCAACGAAGAAGAGCCTGAATTTAGCTTTTGGTCTTGGCTCGCCATGCTGTTCGCGGCGGGTATGGGCGTCGGATTGATGTTTTTCGGTGTCGCCGAACCGCTCACCCATTATCTGTCCCCCATCACCGAAGGCGGCAGCGGCGCAAGGCAGCAGGACGCGTTGCTCCACACCCTCTTCCACTGGGGCGTACATGCCTGGTCGGTTTACGCCGCCATGGCGTTGGCGCTCGCCTATTTCGCTTTCCGCTACAAACTCCCGCTTTCTCTGCGTTCCTGCTTTTATCCGCTGTTGAAAGAGAAAATCGACGGTAAGGCAGGCGACATCATCGACATACTTGCGCTGGTCGCCACCCTGTTCGGCATCATTACCACGCTTGGTTTCGGCGCGGCGCAGTTGGGTGCGGGCTTGGCACAAATCGGCTGGATAAGCGAAAACACCTTTTCCGTACAAACCATCGTGATTTTCGCCGTCATGGGTTTGGCGGTCGCCTCCGCCGCCTCCGGCATAGGCAAAGGCGTCAAAATGTTGAGCGAGATGAACTTGACCCTTGCCTTCGTACTGATGGTTTTCGTCCTCGCCACCGGCCCGACCCTCCACCTGCTCTCCGCCTTCAACGACAACCTCGGCACTTACCTGAGCAACCTCGTACAACTCAGTTTCAAAACATACAGCTACGAACAAAACCATACCGAATGGTTCGGCGGCTGGACCATCTTATACTGGGCATGGTGGTGTTCTTGGGCGCCTTTCGTCGGACTCTTCATCGCCCGCATCTCGCGCGGACGCACCATACGCGAATTCATTTTCGGCGTTTTGGCGGTTCCCTCCCTATTCTGCGTCATCTGGTTCACCATTTTCGGCGACACCGCCATCTGGATTAACGACCACACCGCAGCAGGCGCATTGGGCGAATTGACCGGCACACCCGAAAAACTCCTCTTCCGCTTCCTCGAATACCTCCCCCTGCCGACCCTCACAGGGCTTGTCAGCCTCATGGTGATCGCCCTCTTCTTCATCACCTCCGCCGACTCCGGCATTTACGTCCTCAACAACATCGCCTCCCGCGACAAAAGCGTGGCCGCCCCGCGCTGGCAGGCAGTGATGTGGGGGCTGTTGATGTCTGCCGCTGCCATCGTCCTTTTGCGCTTCGGCGGACTGCCCACCCTGCAAACCATGACCCTCATCGTCGCCCTGCCTTTCGCCCTGCTCATGCTGATCATGTGTTTCAGCCTATGGCGCGGATTAAACGCCGACCACAAATACTTCACGACCGCCGTCACCCCCTCCAGCGTCTATTGGAGCGGCGACAACTGGCAGGACAGGCTCGAGCGTATGCTGAACCAAACGCAGGAACAAGACATCCTCAAATTCCTCAAAACCACCGCCCTGCCCGCCATGCGCGAACTGAGCGAAGAGTTGTCCGACAAATACAGCCTGAGCGTCGACATCCAAACCCACTTCGACCGCGAAGAGCCCGCTGTCGAATTCACCATCCACAAAGAGTCCCTGCGCGACTTCATGTACGGCATTAAAACCATCAAGCGCGAAGTGTCCGAACAGCTTATCAAAGACGGCCACCTCCCGCACATCCGCCACAACGTCACCTACGAGCCCTACACCTACTTCTTCGACGGCCGCAGCGGCTACGACGTGCAATACATGAACCGCCGCGAACTCATCGCCGACATCCTCAAGCAGTACGAGCGTTACCTCAACCTCCTGACCGATGTCGGACAAGAACTCATGTCGCACCAGCAAACCGAATTGGCGGAATAAGTTTTGTTTGAATAAGTTGCAACCAAGGTCGTCTGAAAACCCCAAATCCGGTTTTTCAGACGACCTTCCTCTCCAAACCACCTATTTCCTCTTCTTCAACAGCCTCAACGCATTGCCCACTACAAACAGCGAGCTGAGGCTCATGCCCAATGCGGCGATCCAGGGTTTGACGTAGCCTAGTACGGCAAGTGGGACGGCGATGATGTTGTATGCGCTTGCCCAGGCGAGGTTTTGGCGGATGATTTCGCGTGTGCGGCGGGCTTGGGCAATGGTGGCGGGCAGGATGTTCAAATCGTCGTTGAGCAAGACCAGATCGGCGCCGTCGCGTGCGACATCGGCGCCTGCTGCAACGGCGGCGGATACGTCGGCTTGGGCGAGGACAGGGGCATCGTTGATGCCGTCGCCGACCATCAAAACTTTTCTGCCCTGTTTCTGCAAGTCTTTAACATAGGCGAGTTTGTCTTCGGGCGAGGCTTCGGCGCGGTAGGTGTCCAAACCGAGTGCCTGCGCGACTTGTGCGACGGCATTTGTACGATCGCCGCTGAGCAGGTGCGTGCGGATGCCTTGTTGTTTGAGGGTGTCGAGCATGGCGGCGGCGCTGTCTTTGATTTGGTCTTCGAGCAGGAAGACGGCTTGGAAACCGCTTTGGTTGCCGAGGAACACCATGCTGCCTGCGTATTCGATGTTGGCGGCTTGGCCAGGCAACACGCCGGCTATTCCGGCGACGAAATCGGCGCGTCCCAATGCCCAAACTTGGGTTTCGTCTTTATAAGTCATTTGCGCACTGACGCCTTGCCCGATGCGGTTGACGCGTTGGGAAACTGTGTATTCGGGCGCGGGGTTGGGGTCGTCTGAAAGCGTGTGGTTCAAGATGGCGCGAGCAATGGGGTGTTCGGATTGATGTTCTAGGGCTTGCGCGGCGGCGAGCGCTTCTTCTGTTTTCAGACGACCTAAGGGGATGATTCGGCTGACGGACAGTTGTCCTTTGGTCAGCGTGCCGGTTTTGTCGAACACGACATCGTCGATTTGCGCGAGCGTTTCGAGGCTTTGTTTGCCGCTGATTAACACGCCGTCGTCGGCAAGCGCGCCTGTGGAGGCGGCAAGCGCGGTCGGCGTGGCAAGCGAAAGTGCGCAGGGACAAGTGATGACCAGCAGCGCGACGGTAATCCACAAGGCGGTTTGTGCGTCGGCATACCACGTCCAGCCGATGAAAACGGGGATGGCAAGCAGCAGCTCGCCAAACACGAAACTGGAGGCGTATTTCTCGGCAAGCTCGGCGGCGCGCGGTTTTTGGGCGAGCGCGCGGTCGAGCAGTTTGACGATGTGCGACAGGCGCGTGTTGTTGCCGGTGCGGTCGGTTCGGATAACAAGCGGGCTGCCCGTATTGAGCGTGCCTGCGGTAACGTTTTCAGACGACCTTTTGACAACGGGCAGGCTCTCGCCCGTCAACATGGCTTCGTCCACTTCGCTCTCGCCGGACAACACCGTGCCGTCCACAGGAATGACTTCGCCGGGTTTGACGACGATCACGTCGCCCGCCTGAAGCTGTACAACTGCCGCTTCTTCGATTTCCTCGCTGTCGGGATAAGACGGAAGGCGGTGGCAGAACGCGGGAACGAGTTTCACCAGCCGCTCCGCCGCATCCCCTGCCCTGCGCCTTGCGATTTGTTCCATAAACCGCCCGCCCAACAGGAAAAACAGCAACATAGCGATGGACTCGAAATACATCCCCTGCCCCGCATTGACGGCAAGGCTGTAAATGCCCGCGACAAAGGTCATCACGACGGCAATCGCAATCGGCGTATCCATGCCGACTCGGCGGTTTTTCCAATCGCGCCACGCGCCGCGGTAAAACGGCAACGCGCTGTAAAACACGACGGGCAGCACCATCAAAAAGCCGCCCCAGTGCAGGATTTCCAAAAACAGCGGCTCGATGTCGCCGCCGTAAAGATAAGTCGGCACGGCAAACATCATCGTCTGCATCATGCCCAAACCCGCGACCGCTAGCCTGACGATAAACTGTTTGCGCTCTTTCTGCGCCTGCGCCTCGACTTTTTGCGCATCGTAAGGCGCGGCGGTATAACCTGTTTTGCGGATTTTCAAAAGAATGTCCGACAACGCGATTTTGCCCTCGTCCCACACCACGCGGCAGCGGTGCGTACTGTAATTCAAATCCACGCGCACCACGCCCGCCGTCCGCAAAAGCTGCTGCTCAATCAGCCATACGCACGCCGCGCAGGTAATGCCGCCCAGCATCAACACCGCCTCGCGTTCATCCCCTTCCCCGACCTCGACAAAATCCGCCTGCACTTCGGGCAAATCGTACAATTTCAGTTGCGACAACACTTCCGGCGGCGGCAATTCGGATTTTTCCGCGTCGGCGGTACGCTGTTTGTAATAATTGCCCAAACCTGCATCAATAATGCTCTGCGCCACCGCCTGACAACCCGCGCAGCAGGTTTCATGGTCTTCATTTTCGTAGCGGACGGTCAAATGGAGGTGTTCGGGGACTTCCAGACCGCAATGGAAACAGGTTCTTTCCGTTTGATTCATAATATGTGCCTAATGGTGTGCCGGCAGATGGTTTGCCGTTTCAAACTTGGATTTAAAATGTTTAGAAATGTAAACTTTATTAAAGTGTCGCTTTTTAGCAGATTTTTAAAAATATTTTACAAAACGTTTATTTTAAAACAATTTGCATATTTTTATTACTTTTATTTATATTTTTCAATAATATAACCGCTCATCAACAGACGAACGGTTACGTTCTGATACCGCATATCGTGCGAATTTACCGATTATTTTAATGTAAAAATGGAACTTTTTTGAAAAAACGCACTACATTTTTGTTGACCGACTCAATTTGAAGCTGCATACTATGCGCATATTCCGTACAAACAGTGCGGTAAAAAATACAAAACATTACGCTTTTACACAAAAATTTCCATTAACTACTTACTCGGGAAAACATCATGATTGACCGCCTGCTACCTATCTTTGCCGTTATCGGCATCCTGTCCAGCTTCGCCTACCTGAGCTTGGCGGCATGGATGATTTACGAAAACGTTATGAAAAAACGCCGCCTCCTTCCTTTCTAAGCGGTAAACCCTTTAAACGGCCGTTTGGAAATAAAGATAAACCCTCCCTGATTTATCTTTGTTTTCCAAACGGCCTTTATTTTTCAGACGACCTTTTAAAACACGCGGCGGCAAACAATGGACAGAAATCGAAATCCGCCCCCGCCGCCCTTTCCATTGAGAAACAATGGCAGTCAAAACATCTTGTTTTTATTCGGACTCAAAGTTTTCAGACGACCTCTTGCCGCCGTTTTCCAATGCCCGCTCAATCATCGCCTCGCGCAAAGCGTCCAAGCCCAGACTTTTCGCAACCGAAATATTCACGCCGACGGCGCGTCCCGAATTGTCCCGCAACACGCCCGCCTCGCGCACACCTTCCGGCAGCAGGTCGATTTTGTTGTACACGACAAGCTGCGGCACTTCATGCGCGCCGATTTCTTCCAAAACCGCATTCACATCGTCCATCTGCCGCTCGAAATCGGGATTGGACGCATCGACGACGTGCAGCAACACATCCGCCAAAGCCGTTTCCTCCAGCGTCGCCGAAAACGCCGACACCAGCTTGTGCGGCAAATCGCGGACGAAACCGACCGTATCTGTCAGAATCACGCCCGCGTCATGCGACAGGAACAAACGCCGCGCCGTCGTATCCAGCGTGGCAAAAAGCTGGTCTTTCGCCAACACGTCCGCCTTGGTCAGACGGTTGAACAGGCTGGATTTGCCCGCGTTGGTATAGCCGACGATGGCAAAGGTTTTCAGACGACCTTCCATCCGCGATTTTCGGCGCGTGGCACGTTGTTTTTTCACTTGCGCCAACTGTTTTTTCAACGCCGTGATTTTCTGCCCGATTAAGCGGCGGTCGGTTTCCAACTGCGTCTCGCCCGGCCCTTTCAAGCCGATACCGCCCTTCTGACTCTGCAAATGCCCGTAGCCGCGCACCAGCCGCCCGCTCAAATGGTTCAACTGCGCCAGCTCCACCTGCAATTTCCCCTCTTGCGATTGGGCGCGCTTGGCAAAAATCGCCAGAATCAAACCCACGCGGTCGAGGACGCGGCATTGCAGGATTTTCTCCAAATTGCGCTCCTGCGTCGGCGTCAATTCATGGTTGAACACCGCCAAGCTGATGTCGTGCAGCTTCACCGCCGCCGCCAGCTCCTCCGCCTTGCCCGTACCGACGAAATAAGCCGTATGCGCCTTGTCGCGCTTGGCAGTTTCCCGCAACACCAGCTCGCCGCCTGCCGCCGCGACCAATTCCGCCGCCTCGTCCAAGGTCGCCTGAAAAGTCCGCTCGCGCACTTCGTTCGCGCCCGAATAATCCGCGCTCAACATCACCCCGACCAGCATCACGCGTTCGGGTTGCTCCAAAGATTTGTCGACGGGGAAAATGTTGCGTTTGGACAAGGAAAATCCTTTCTTTTTCAAAGGGCTTAAAACCCGTTTTCCATCATGATTTCGCCGGGGATGCGGTTGCGGTGCATGGCGAAGCCCAAGTCCATCAGGGCTTGGAACGTGTCTTTGACCATGGCGGGATTGCCGCAGACCATAAAGCGCGTGTCCGCTTTGGTGAACTTGAATCCCGCGTATGTTTCGAGGCTGCCGTCTTTCAGCAGTTCGGGAATGCGCTTGCCGCTCAACGCGCCTTCGGTTTCCTCGCGCGTGGTGATGGGGACAAAACGGAATTTGTGGAAATGCTCACCGATCAGCGGATGGTCTTTCAACGCTTCAACACGTCGTCTGAAAATCAGTTCGCCGGCGAAAGAAACCGAGTGCGCCAAAACCAAGCGGTCGAAACGTTGCCAGATTTCGGGTTGCTCGATGATGGAGAGGAAAGGCGCGATGCCCGAACCCGTGCAGAGCATGACCAAATCCTTGCCGTCGGGGAAACGTTCGGGCAGGAGGAAGCCCGTAGCGGTTTTATCGAGCAGTATGGTGTCGCCCTCTTTCATGGCGGCAAACCGCGCGGACATGGGGCCGCCTTCGATCAAAACGGCAAAATATTCGAGCGTGTCGGCGTATTCGGCGGACACGACGGAATACGCGCGCCAGATAAAGCCTTCGCCGTCGCGAAAACCGAGCCGCGAAAACTGCCCCGCCGAGAAGCGGTAGGATTCGGGGCGGCTGATGGCAAAAGTCATCAGCTTGGGCGTATGGTGTTTAATCCACAAGACTTTTTCTTCGGTGAACTTGGCTTCGGGCGAGGCTGCCATAATGGGATTCCTTGTGTGTGCGGGATGGAAAATGGAAGGTATAGTAGATTAACTTTAAACCAGTACGGCGTTACCTCGCCTTAGCTCAAAGAGAACGATTCTCTAAGGTGCTGAAGCACCAAGTGAATCGGTTCCGTACTATCTGTACTGTCTGCGGCTTCGTCGCCTTGTCCTGATTTAAATTTAATCCACTATATTATACCCGTTCGCTTGACGAAAGGTCGTCTGAAAACCTGATTGTCCGGTTTTCAGACGACCTTGAAGCGGAACTGAAACTCAAATTTTACGGCTGACGGCGCAGGCGCATGGTCTTGCCGTTTTGCTCCAAAATCAAATCATTGCCGTCGAAACGATAGTTCCACACGCTTTTCATGTTCAAGAAAGCCTCTTCCAGCTTCATGTCTTCACACAGCATCATCGTCGTGGCAATCGGACCAAAATCAATTTTGCCCGCTCCGGCTTCCTGCGCTTGAAGCGTCAAATGATTGCAACCCATCTTGCCATGCGCCTTGGGCATTTTGCTCAAATCCAAAAAAGCCGTTCTGCCCGCCAAATCTTTTTCGGTGAATTTGTCGAAAGAAACCACAAACCATTTCGCTGCCAAAGCCGGCGTTGACGCTTGACGCGGTTCGGATGGTTTTTCAGACGACGTGACAGGTTGGGACGGCTGCGGTTTTTCAGCAGGCGAAGTACAGGCGGTCAGAATGATTGCAGTCATAAGGGTGGGGATCAGGGTTTTCATGATTTTGCCTTTCTAACGTGAGGTCAGCTAAAAGGTCGTCTGAAACCGCTTCAGCAAAACCCGCTACGCACTTTTCAGACGACCTCTTGATCTTTACAACGTCGAATCCAAAGCCTTGGAAATATCGTTCCAAATATCGTCCGCGTCTTCAATACCGATGGAGAAGCGCAGCAGGCCGACTTTGATGCCCATCTCCATTTTCACATCATGCGGTACGCCGCTGTGGGACTGGGAATAGCAATGGTTGACCAAACTTTCGACACCACCTAGGCTGGACGCCATTTTGACCAGTTTCATGTTTTTAATCACGCTGTTTGCCGCTTCGCGCGTGTCGTTTTTCAAATAAACCGTTACCACGCCGCCTATGCCTTTGGGCATTTGGGTTTTCGCCAGTTCGTAGTGTTCGTGCGACGGCAGGCCGGGGTAGAACACTTTTTCTACGGCGGGATGGGCTTCGAGGCGGCGGGCGATGTCGAGCGCGTTTTTGCAGTGCGCTTCCATGCGCAAGGCGAGCGTTTTGATGCCACGCAACACCAGCCAGCAGTCCATCGGGCCGGCAATCGCGCCGGTATGCACCATCATGTCGTGCAGCGGTTTCGCCAGTTCTTTGGTTTTAACCGCAACGATGCCCATCAATACGTCGGAGTGGCCGCAAAGGTATTTAGTGGCGGAGTGGAACACGATGTCGCAGCCCATCTCCAACGGCTGTTGCAGATACGGCGTAGCGAAGGTGTTGTCGATGCCGACCAGTGCGCCGGCTGCGTGGGCTTTGGCGGCAAGCGCTTTGATGTCCACCAGCCGCAAAAGCGGATTGGACGGGGTTTCCAGCCAAACCAGTTTCACATTGTGCGCGGCAAGCAGTTCGTCCAAGCTGTCGGGGGTGCCCAAATCGGCAAAGACGACGTTCACGCCCCACTCTTTATATACGTCAACCAGCAAGTCATACGCGCCGCCGTAAATATCGGCTACGGCGACGATGGTATCGCCCGGACGCAGGAAGGTACGCCACACGGCATCAATGCCCGCCATACCGCTGGAAAAGGCAAAACCCGCCGCCCCGCGTTCCAAATCAGCAACCGTGTCTTCCAAAACCTGACGGGTCGGATTGCTCAGGCGCGAATAGCGGTAGGGAACCTGCTCGCCGATTTCGTGCAGCGCGAACATACTGTTCTGATAAATCGGCGGCATCAGCGCGCGGTTGTGTTCGTCGCAATCGTAGCTGGAATGGATGGCTTTGGTGGCGAATTTCATCTCGGTTCAACCTTATAAAGATATGAATAATTCAGGATTTTATCACTATCCGAAAAATAGAAACAATCAATGCGGACACGGTTTGCAAGTGATATAATCTCGCATTTGCAAAACGGACGGCATGAATCCGTTTCCAAACGACACACACCCCAACAATCCGACAATTAAGGACAAACAACGCATGAACGCCATTGCAGACGTGCAATCCAGCCGAGATTTACGCAATCTGCCGATTAACCAGGTCGGTATCAAAGACCTGCGCTTTCCGATTACTTTGAATACCGCCGAAGGCAGCCAATCCACCGTCGCCCGCCTGACCATGACGGTTTTCCTGCCCGCCGACCAAAAAGGCACGCATATGTCGCGCTTCGTGGCGTTGATGGAACAACAAACCGAGGCTTTGGATTTCGACAGGCTGCACAAACTGACCGCCGAAATGGTTGCCCTTTTAAACTCTCATTCCGGCAAAATCAGCGTTTCCTTCCCCTTCTTCCGCAAAAAATCCGCACCTGTTTCCGGCATCCAATCCCTGCTCGACTATGACGTTACCCTGACGGGCGAAATCAAAAACGGCGCATACAGCCATAATTTGAAAGTCATGGTACCCGTAACCTCGTTGTGCCCGTGTTCCAAAGAAATTTCCCAATACGGCGCGCACAACCAACGTTCGCACGTTACCATCAGCCTGACCGCCAACGCCGAAGTCGGTATCGAGGAAATCATCGACTGCGTGGAAGCGCAGGCAAGCTGCCAGCTTTACGGCCTGCTCAAACGCCCCGACGAAAAATACGTTACCGAAAAAGCCTATGAAAACCCGAAATTCGTGGAAGACATGGTGCGCGACGTAGCCACTGCGCTGATTGCGGACGGGCGCATCGAAAGCTTCATCGTCGAAAGCGAAAACTTCGAGTCGATACACAACCACTCGGCTTACGCCTATATTGCTTATCCTTAAACAAGCAAAAAATCGAAAAGGTCGTCTGAAAACCGAAAAATCCGTTTTCAGACGACCTTTTGTGTTCGTGGATTTATTTCATAGAACTTCATTTAGGACAAGTGTAATGTCCTTCTTATATTTATAGTGGATTAAATTTAAATCAGGACAAGGCGATGAAGCCTCAGACATTACAAATAGTACGGCAAGGCGAGGCAACGCCGTACTGGTTTAAATTTAATCCACTATAGTTTAAAGCTTCTACCCGGTTATCTAAATTATCACATTCGCCCCAATTCCCTTTGCAGGGCTTGGATGTTTTGTTGGCGGTCGAGTACCGCGCTTTGCAGGCTGTTGATTTCCTGTTGGTTGACATGACCGCCTTTGGCTACACGGGCTTGCGCCAGAGATTTTTGCGCTTCGCCCAGCGCTTTACGCTCGTTGCTCAACTCTGTTTCCAAAATCGAACGGCGGCTAGCGCTGCCGGAAGATTTGGGTGCAGGCGTTGCTGCGACTTCAGGGGCCGGACGGATGGGCGCAGGTGCAGGATTTACCTTAGCGGTATTTTTAGGGGCAGGTTTTGCGTTGCCGGCTCGTTTTGACGGAGCTTCGGCAGCAGGCTCGGGCATTTCTAAAGCGGGAGCATCGTAGCGCGTGCTGCTGTATTTGCCGATGGTCGGTAAATCTGCCGAATGGCAGTTTCCGGATGGGCGCGAAGTATAGACAACTTCGCCGTTGACTGTGCAGGTATAGATTTTAGAGGAAGCTTGTGCGCCTGATGCGGTGGCAAACATTAGCAATGAAGCTGCCAATGCGTGAAGTGATTGTTTCATGGTAAGGTCGTAATGTGAAATAAGTAATTGTTCGATAGATATT
>ERZ773046.687-NODE-687-length-21129-cov-10.252017_pt1 | contig 21129 bp, 18 predicted proteins | sample MGYA00580634_ERZ773046 | MGnify/ENA primary metagenome ERZ773046 (study PRJEB29015, sample SAMEA2738127) | human oral metagenome | biome: human oral; feature: human-associated habitat; material: saliva | place: China | collected 2159 ... | reverse complement strand
ATAGTAAATAAAGGGAGTACAAGAGATTTCAGGTCTCTTTTTGTCATATAAGCCGGAAATTGATGCCCTGCTTTATGACGCTCATAAACAGTGAGTTATTGAGCTATGAAGCGGGGCGTCGGTTGCCTTTTTCCCTTCGTTACTTAATCCCTAAATACGGTTAGTTGATAAAATTCCAACTAATGCCGAGGCGCAGAACCAAGCGGTTGAGCGGATAGTGAGGCACAAGGAATGGATTACCTGCACCGCTAGAATAGTTGACATGACTTGCCATTACATAGAATCGCGTGCGCTTGAGATGAAAATTAACATAAGCGTTAATCATCGGATAATTGCCCAACTGTATGCGGTAGTTAGGATCTTGTATGGCGTATTGTCCCATGATGGGCGAGTAAGCAGGTGCGTAATACTTGGTGAAATAGCGCATGTCTGCACCTAATTCTGTTTGCAGAACACGTGCTAAGCGGAATTTCAAATAGAGATTGGTCCAAACGGAAAAGGCAGGGAGAGGATAACTGTCCTTGTCGGTCGTAGCCTGATATATGAGTTCATTCTCCCAATGCAGAATGCCTATGTGAAAGTCCTGGCGTAGGGAAGCTGTAAGGAGTTGCACGCTACCACTATTTTGCCGCACACCAATGCTATGAGTGTAGTGTTGCACATTGTTGGTAAAGTCCGACGGAGTTAAGGTTTCAGCGAAGTAGGCCAACTTCTGAATGTTTTGCAGGTGGAAGGAAAAGCGCGTGTTCTTCCAAGAAAGGCTACCGCCGAGGCGCACTGTCAGTTGATTGTCGAGATCTTTGTCCCACCAGGCGTTGCGCGCGTGAAAATGGCGTAAGTAGAAATTGGGTTGCTCGTTGCGAATAAAACCATCTAAGCGTACAGATACTGTGTCTTTCCAGAGAGGCAGATCTACATCTGCTGTGCCCTCAATGTTAAACTCTCCCCAATTTGAACCATTACTGCGAATTTCTCCCAATACATCGTAGTGGAACACGCGGCCTTGCTTCTTCATCAGTTGAGCGCCCAAGGTGATGTAATGATTTGAGTATTTCTGCATGTACTGTGTACCGCTTGCCATAGTGTCGGGTAAGGTGAATCGATAGTATTCGTGTTTGGCGAAGAGTCGCATTCCTGTTTTGACCCAGCGATTGAAGCCCTCGTTAATTTCCAATGCCACTAAATTTTCCACATGGGTATAATTCGTTTTATCACGCGCCGAATCGTTGTTCAGATAATAATCGTTGAAAAAACTACGTCCACCATTGGCTGCATCGCTGATAAAGCGACGGTTGTTGAAGTCCATTCGCAACGTGTGGATTAGACTGGTAACAGGCACAAAGTGGGGGGTGAGTTTCAGTGAGTCTACATTTGTTCTTTGTTGGGTAGAATCTGTGAGTGTCGTAACTTTTGTTGCTGCTCTATCGGCCCGCGTTGATACAATTTTTCCGTTTTTGTCTGTCCAACGTGTCAGGCCAATGCTGTAGCGATGGGTAAGGAAGAAAGTGTTATCTTGTTGCTTGCTGTTGCTGCGAGCCAAATTGATGGGCATATCATCCGTATCGTAGCGCGTAGGAAAAGACTCAGGACTTGTTACATAAGCATCGGTCTCGATACCTCCATTCTCGCGATTCTTCAAATGGTTGGCTGCAAAGAAGGAATGAAGAGAATAGTGATCAGAACGGTATGAACCGAAGAGCGTACCATTGAATGCAGATGTGGCTTGACTATCGTAGTAGCCACGTCCATAGAGATAATCGAGCTTGAAGCCCAAACCTAACTGCTGATTTACATTAGTTGAGAAAAGAGCACTGATGCGGTCTTCACCATTCTGCTTATTGCCACATTCATGATAAGTCAGATTGGTAAAAGGTGATTTGGTATTCGTGAATAGGACTTGATCGGGGCGACGAAGGAAGAAATCAAAAGGCTGAGAAAATAGAAATTGTCCATCGCGAAAACTGTTCTCCGTGCGATCTGTGAAGATGCGACTCAATCGCGGAGCTCCCAAATTGCCCGTAAAGTTATAGTGTCCTCTTATTCCTTCTGTGAATGCTTCATTGGGAAAGAGATGAGGGATGGTGTCATAGTTTGCAGGGCGTACAGAACCGAAACGACTGTCAATAGTCCAAGCATAAATGCCCTCGGGTACGTCCTCTTTTTCGATAGAGTCAGTTGCAAAATGATTTCCGCGCGTGTCGGTGTTTTGCAGGAGGTGTTGGGCGTCAAGCGGCTTAAACAGCAGACACAGGACGATAAGAAAAAAATATTTGATATACATTCTAATAAGCCTTTTCTATTGGGATGCGAAGTTATACATTTTTCATGAAATAATAGTGACCAAAGATGATGTGCTGTCCGACACCTCTCTTCTAAGAACGATTTGTCGGTTTTCTTCTTGTTTCTGGAAAAATTAAAAAAGAAAGAGCGTTAATGAGGGGATTGTACGGAGTATAGCTAATTTTCAGTAGCACATGTTATTTTCTATGTACTATTTATTTTGCATAGCTTTTGCTTTAAAACTTAGTTTTCTCTGATGTTTTTATGTTTTTCCTTCACGAAGTAAAATTTTGTAGTTCACAGTTGTTGCATTAAATTTGCAAAATCATGTTAGAAGATAAACAAAACGAATGGGATTGGCGGCAAATAAACGCCTTTGCAGCTCAAAATGGGGCACTATTGGGGACTTATGGTCTCCTTAGTTTGGTAGTTTATGCCGTAGGTCTACGCTATTCGCAAGTTTCTATGCTGGGATTCTTGCTTGTTCTTTCCAGTCCTTTCGTTGGCGCCTTCCTTTGTGTCAGATTCAGAGAGACAATCACAGAACGCAACGCTCCGTTCTCATTTGGGAAAGGTTATGTTCATTGTCTTTTAATGGGTATTTATGCTGGCATACTGATAGCAATGGGCCTATACATGTGGTTTGCCTTTTTTGATAATGGTGTATTTGCAGATGCTTTTCTGTTTGCTGCTAGTCAGCCTCATAGTCAACAATTCTTACAAGAAATGCAACAGCAAGGAGGAATGTCAAATCTCTACGAGCTCACAGGTGCTACAACACCACAGCAATTGGCTGATGCTTTCCGCATCTTGCCTGCTTCTGTTTGGGCTTCGTCAGTGCTTTCTCTAACGTTCTTCGTTGATCCCATAATTTCTATTTTTATTGGACTATTTACCATGCGCCGAGGTATGGGAGTATAGTTCGTTGAATTCTAATGTAATATATAAAAATATAATGGATATATCAGTAGTAGTACCTCTCTTTAACGAGGCTGAAAGTTTGCCCGACTTATATTCTTGGATTGTCAGGGTTATGAAGGAGCATAATTTCACGTACGAGATTATCTTCGTTAACGATGGTAGTACGGATGAATCATGGAATATAATTGAGAAGTTCTCGAAAGAAGATACCAATGTCCATGGTATTAAGTTTCGCCGAAACTATGGTAAGTCGCCCGCATTGTTTTGTGGCTTCCGCAAGGCGCAAGGAGATGTTGTTGTTACGATGGATGCTGATCTCCAGGATTCCCCAGATGAGCTTCCCGAATTGTATCGGATGATTACAGAAGATGGGTATGATCTTGTTTCGGGTTATAAGCAGAAACGTTATGATCCCATTTCTAAGACACTTCCTACAAAACTGTTCAACGCTACTGCAAGAAAAGTGAGTGGTATTAAGAATCTGCACGATTTTAACTGCGGCTTAAAAGCCTATCGGCGAGATGTTGTGAAGAACATTGAGGTTTACGGCGAAATGCATCGTTATATTCCTTGGTTGGCAAAGAATGCTGGTTTCGACAAGATTACAGAGAAGGTAGTACAGCATCAAGCTCGTAAGTTTGGACAAACTAAGTTTGGTGGTTGGAACCGTTTCTTTAATGGTTATCTGGACTTGCTGAGTCTGTGGTTCCTTAATAGTTTTGGCTTGAAACCTATGCACGTCTTTGGCTTCTTAGGTAGTCTGATGTTTATCCTTGGCTTTATTGCAGTATTAGTTGTAGGTGGTGTGAAATTAGTGGCTATCTGCCAGAGTGTTCCTGCTCCTTTGGTGACGAATTCTCCTTATTTCTACATTGCTCTTACTATGATGATTCTTGGAACTCAGCTCTTTGTAGCAGGCTTCTTGGGCGAACTTATCTCTCGTAATGCTGAAGGCCGCAACAACTATCAGATAGAGAAAGAATTGTAGTGAGGTTTGGGATACCTTGCTGCTCTAATGATTTCATACGATGAATATAGGTAAAATTTTCCCCTTCATCGCTTCCTTGTTTATATTAGAAGCGTGTAGCAATATAGATTGTCCACTGGATAACATTGTGGAAATGACGTGCGGATTGTATTCTGCCGATAAAAAAACGCCGTTTACACTGACCGATACATTAACTATCACACCACTTCATAGTGATAGTATACTGCTCAATAAGGCACAAAACATCAAATCCTTTGTTCTTCCGTTGAGCTATGCTGGGAATGTGGATACATTGTTGTTCCATTTTTCCAATGCTGAAGGACAGAGTGCAACAGATACCATCTGGATTGGGAAGACAAACCAAAAGCATTTTGAGAGTGCAGATTGTCCGTTGAGCATCTTCCACATGCTGCAAACGGTGCGCTGGTCGTCACACAACATCTCTGTGATGCCTGTGACGATAGATAGTGTGAGTTTAGTTAGACCTATAGTGAATTATGAGAATATTGAGAACCTTCGTATTTTCTTGCGTACTGCTCAGTAGTTGTGACCTTTCTGCCACTGCAATGGAGCGTGATACGCTTCAGGCGCAGTCACGTTCGACAGTGTTGAAACCTGCCACTAAAAAAGAGCCTTTTTGGGCTGGATGCAGTGTGGGATACGATTTATGTGGAACTGTGATGGCGCTGGCTACTCCCTTTGGGCAATATGAGGGTATGTTTCGACTAAATCTCAAAAATCGATTCTTCCCAACAGCTGAGTTAGGTCTGGGAATCAGCAATCATACAGACGATACTTCAAACATTAAGTATAAAACAGCCTCTCCGTATTTCCGTTTAGGAGTGGACTATAACTTTCTGAAAGATCCCCATTCTGGTAATCGTCTCTTTGGAGGTATTCGTTTTGCTTATACTTCTTACAAATTTGATCTCTCAGCTCCCGATTTGAAAGACCCTATTTATGGGACAACAGTTCCTTTCAACTTATCAGGCATCAAAGGAAATATGTTGTGGAGTGAGGTGGTATTTGGCGTAGAAGCTAAGATCTGGAAGTTTTTTCATGTGGGCTGGTCGGTTCGCTATAAGCTACGGCTCCATGAAGGTAAAACGGCTGTAGACAATGCTTGGTATGTTCCAGGTTTTGGTAGATATGGTTCCAATGGACTGGGAGGAAGTTTCAATGTAGTCTTTGATATTTAGTATACAAAAGTTTTTGCACAACATTTTTCTTACGGTTGCGATGTGTGCAGAATAGATGTTTTGCAACGGTAAAAGAACTTTTATTTTAATATTTGATAGAATGATTGGCCCTTTTCCTTTAGGTAAGTTTTGGCGTAGCAAATGGGGTGTTCTCCTTTTTCTTGCACTCACTGTAGCAACGATCTTTATTCTTAGAAAATCGAACTCAGCTGTTCCGCAATACGACGAAGGCCCTATCTTTGGAACAGTATATCATATTAAGTATAAATATGATCACAATCTAAATAAAGAGATTCTTGCAGAACTGGACCGTGTGGATAATTCTATGTCCATTTTTAATCCAACTTCTACGATTTCGAAAATCAATGCGGGGACTGACTCAAAGACTGATGAGCTTTTTCGGGAGGTCTTTTCCTTGGCAGAAGACATATCGAAGGAAACTAACGGAGCATTTGATATCACTGTGGCTCCTTTGGTAAATGCGTGGGGATTCGGCTTCAAAAATCAGCAGTTGCCCACAAAGTTGCAAGTGGATAGTTTGCGCTCACTCGTGGGTTTTAACAAAGTGAGTTTAGATGGTATAATGTTGAAGAAAAAAGACCCGAGAGTGATGCTCGATTGTGGAGCTATTGCCAAAGGATTCGGCGTGGATTGTGTGGCACGTTTGTTTAATCGCTTGGGAATCAGCGATTATATGATAGAGATAGGCGGAGAGGTTCGAACGCATGGAAAAAACTTTGAGGGAAAGCCGTGGACTATCGGAATCCAACGTCCTGTGGTTGGAGAAAATGAAGTTTTGTCTGCAATGCATCTTCAGGGAAAGGCTTTGGCAACTAGTGGGAATTATCGCAATTTTTATGTGAAAAACGGGCATCGTTATGCTCATACGATAGATCCTCGTACGGGGTATCCTGTGCAGCATAGTTTGCTGTCTGCTTCTGTTATTGCATCCGATTGTGCCACGGCTGATGCCTACGCCACAAGTTTTATGGTGTTAGGTCTGGATGGTGCAAAGAAAATACTGAGTAAGCATCCTGAACTGAAGGCTTATTTGATTTATGAGCAGAATGGAAAACTACAAGTTTGGATGTCGCCAGGCTTAGAAAAAAATATAGTAGAATGATGATGGAAAAACAATCTGGCAAAGATTTGCAACCTCATGGGGCTGATTTATCTTCTCCGCCTTCAGAGAGCTTTATTTTTGATAAACTTTTGCAACTCCCTCTTTGGCAGGGAATGGGACGTGCAGATGTGTTGGCTATTGCTGGTCGAGCCAAGATTGGCTTTGTGCAAAAAACGAAGGGGGCTTGCATTGTAGAGCAAGGGAGCATTTGTCAAAGCCTCATTTTTGTAGTAGAAGGGGAGGTCTGTACGTACACGTCAAGTGCAGATCGTGGCTATCAGCTCACGGAATGGATAAATCTTCCTCATGTGATTCAACCAGAATGTCTTTTTGGTGTTCAGACACGCTATCTGCGTAGTGTTTATGCTGCAGAGAAAGTTCAACTGCTTGAGATTACAAAATCAGCGGTGCGCGATTTTTTGTTTGACTTCCCAACGTTTCGTATCAACTTTCTGAATATTTCCTGTTGGCAGTCGCAACAATATATGCGTAGGCTGTGGGAAAATTATGCTACAACAATAGAAGCGCGTTTTGTTCAGTTTATTCTGCGCCGCTCACAGCGTCCTGCTGGAAAAAAGGAACTGAAAATAAAAATGACGCGTTTGGCCGAAGAACTCGGAGAAACGCGCCTAAGTGTCTCCTTTATGTTACGCAAATTGGAAGCAAAAGGGCTCTTAGAAAGTAACAGGCAGAGAATCACGATTCCTGCTTTTGAGCAACTCGTTAATAGCTAGGGCTATAACGATGTTAGTAGCTCGGCAGGGTGGTGAATAATTGTAGTGACTCCTATCTCTTGCAGAAAGATTTCATCGCGAAAGCCCCATGAACAAGAGATACAAGGAATACCTGCGTTTTTTGCTGTTTCAAAATCTACTTCGCTATCACCAACGTAGACACTCTCGTTCTTTCCACTTCCTAATTGTTGCATTGCTGCCCACACTGTATCGGGATTGGGTTTTCTCCGCACTTCTGCACTTTCACCTACGGCGATGGGGATAAGATTCTCAAAGAAACGATGAGCCAATTCTTTCACAGCATCGTTTCCCTTGTTGGAAACGATGGCCATCTTTATACCTTTCTCTTTTAGGTTTTGGAGCATTTCTCGAATACCTGCATAAGGTTCGGTAGTGTCCAAACAATGCTTTTGATAATACGACTTAAAAGTATCTAAAGCTTCTGCAATTTTACATTCAGATGTATTTTCTGGCACGGCATGTGAGATGAGATATTTATAGCCATTGCCCAAAAACATGCGAATCTCAGAGAGGGAGCGCTTGGGGAAGTTGTGAGCGCAAAGGGAAAAGTTCACACTGTCCGCTAAGTCCTGTAGCGTGTCAAGCAAAGTTCCATCTAAATCAAATATGACTGTCGTTATCATTATTTCTACTATATTTGCAAATGCAAAGATAAATAATCTCTTATGAAATATCACTTGTTTGGCTTTGCGGCCTTCTTGTCGCTGTCGATTTCAGCCCAGCGCCCAGAACTTTCACAACGAAATTTTAGTTCTCCTGCCGTGGAGAAGTGTATCGAAACGATTTCTGCACGTATCACTCAACCCAAAGTGCGTGAGATGTTTGCGCAGTGTTTTCCCAACACCTTGGATACCACGGTTCGTTATGGAAAAACATCAGATGGCGACGACGACACGTTTGTTATCACGGGAGATATTCCTGCTATGTGGTTGCGTGATAGCAGTGCTCAAGTGTGGCCTTACCTACGTTTTGTTTCCAAAGATCCCAAGTTAGCTCGTTTGATTCGAGGTGTATTGCGCCGCCAGTTCCGGAGTTTGCTTATCGATCCTTATGCCAATGCTTTTATGGAATCTCCTGATTCGATGAGTAGCAATTGGACGGGCGACATCACTGAAATGAAGAAAGGCATCTTTGAACGTAAGTATGAGCTCGACTCTCCATGCTATCCCATACGCTTAGCTTATGGCTATTGGAAGGCAACGGGGGATAAGACAGTTTTCGATAAACTTTGGGTGGATTGCATTCGAGAGGTGCTTACAACTCTGCGTGCTCAGCAGCGTATGGATGGCACATCTCCATATCTTTTTATGCGTCGTACGCACGCAATGCACGACACGCAATCCAATAGTGGCTACGGACATCCTGGAAAACCTTGTGGACTTATCGCTTCTTCATTCCGCCCATCCGACGATAGTACAGTGTTTCCTTATAATATTCCTGGAAACTTCTTTGCTGTGAGTTGTCTTCGCAAGGCAGCTAAAATTCTTCGTGATGTGAACAAAGAATGGGCTTTAGCCGATAGTTGCCAAGCGTTGGCCGAGCAGGTGCAAGCCGCTCTCAAGCAATATGCTGTGGTGAAAACAACTGATTTTGGTGAGGTTTATGCTTTTGAAGTTGATGGTTTTGGTTCTCATCTACTGATGGACGATGCAAATATCCCCTCGTTGCTTTCTCTCCCCTATATTGCAGATGTTCCTGTCGATGATCCCATTTATCAAAACACGCGTCGCTTCGTCTGGAGCAAATCCAATCCTTATTTCTTCTCGGGGAAAGCAGGTGAAGGTATAGGCGGTCCTCATGAAGGAATTGGCTATATCTGGCCTATGTCTGATATTATGCTGGCTATGACTTCTACTGATTCTACTGAAATTAAAGCAGCTCTACAGCGCCTCATTACCACAGATGCTGGAACCAATTTTATTCATGAAGCTTATCGTCAAGAAGATGCTTCTAAGTTTACACGCACTTGGTTTGCTTGGGCTAACACTCTTTTTGGTGAACTTGTTTTGCATCTTATTGACAATAATCAATTAGAACTTTTGAATTCTCTCAAATAAGGCTTTGAGCGAACAATTATTTTACTTGTTGGCTACCTGCAAGCTTTTCTCAGTTTATTATAAAGAGACGAGGGTTTGCAGGTAGCTTTATTGTGTATGAATAAATATTATGCATCTCCTTTTACAAAATCTCAAATATCCTTATTGCATTTGAAAATACAATAAGGCAATCAGCTGGCGCAATAAGGATGTCAGCTGACAGGATAAGGATATTTAGGAAAAGGCGTAAGATGCAATGATATAAAATAAAAAAGACCGCAGTCATATAGGCTGTGGTCTCTAATATTTATGCTTTTATTCGTCTAGAGAGTGGCTATCCATTTCGGCTTCTACGACGAAGATAAGATCTTCGGGAGAAAAATTACCGATATGTTCATGTTTAGCTGTTTTTGCCAAGTAAGCAGCAATAGCTTCAATATCGATATCTATGAATCCATCCTTATCGGGCTCTGCATCAAGGATACCACTTTCCGCGTAGTATTCAGTGATAACATCTAGGAAGTAGTAGAGTTGTTCTTCAGTGAACTTCTCTTTTAGCTCCTGCGGTAATTGCTGTTGGATGAAGGCAACAGTCTGTGCGTCATCGAGCTCGTCTTGCTGGAGTTCTTCTTCAAAACTTGCCATGTCTTAAAGGAGTGTGTCAAACTTTTCAGCAAACTTGCTTTTGGGAGCAGCACCTACCATACGGTCGACAAGTTCTCCATCTTTGAAGAATAGGATGGTTGGAACGCTAGCAATACCATAGCGAGCAGCCAATCCTGCACATTCTTCAACATCAGCCTTGCCAACAGTAACACGGCCTTCGTATTCCTCTGCCAATTCAGTCATAATTGGGGCTACCTTTTTGCAAGGACCACACCAAGTGGCTGAAAAGTCTACTACAAGAGGTTGCTTTGACGCTAATTCTGCATCGAAATTCTGTTCGGTGATGATTTTTTCCATATTATATTTGTTTTAGTTCAATGTATGCGAAACAAAGATAATGCCATTTATCCAATTTCATATTCTAAGCAAGGACTTTCTTCTAGGAAAGTGATGAAATCTGTATCTACAAGTGCAAAGCAACTTTGCGACATCAGCTGGACGTTCATCTTTGTTTCATCGTCGTAAACGTGGAATATAACTTCAGTATGGCCTTCATCGCGGCTCATTATCGATGCAAGTTCTGCAGCGGTGCTTTGGTCTAAGCGATTCAAGTGAATAGTTATATTGATGCGTTGAATAATTTTATCTTTCACGTCACCTAAGAACTCTACTTTTCGGACTTGCACTTCGTATTCATCTTGATTGTAACGTCTTGGCCCAACAAAGGCCGTGATGAATACGGAATTACCAATGTTCATATAACCACTCCAGCGAGCCCAGTCTTCTCCCCAGAATGCAATCTCACCGCTACCGCTATAATCTTCTATCGTAACAAAGCCGTAGGGATTTCCATTCTTTTTTGTGAAACCTGTTCGTACATTGGTGATAATGCCGCCAAGTGTGATATCGCGCTTAGCCAAGGCTGATACTTCTTCTAGTTCGGGCATTCTGGTTGTACATATTTTCTCGATAATGACTTTGAAGTTGTCGAGCGGATGTCCTGAAATGTATATGCCAATAAGGTCGCGTTCTTTGTTGAGTTTCTCTAAGTTACTCCATTCAGGGAGGCCTTGAGGAATCATAGGCTTAGAGATTTCTATGGCATTGAAGTCTCCAAAGAGTGAATTTTGGGCTGTGCTATTCTCCATCTGGAATTGTTGGCCGTAGCGAACAAGTATATCAATAAAGGTCTCCCCATTTTCGCCTTTTTCAACAAACTGTTCACGAGCTATGCCAAAGCTGTCAAAAGCTCCTGCTGTTGCCAGGTTTTCGATGTTCTTCTTGTTGCAACTTGATAGGTCGATACGTTCCACAAAATCGTAGATATCTTTGAATACCCCATTTTTCTTTCGCTCAGCAATGATATTTTTCATTGCCGCCTCTCCGCAACCTTTAATAGCAGCAAGTCCGAAACGAATTTGGCTATGGTGATTGACGCTGAACTTCATCATTGATTCATTGATGTCTGGACCTAAGGTATCTATTCCTAAGCGTTTGCATTCGTCCATCAACTTTGTGAGTGTTGTGATATTCGTTAGCCACGAGTTCATATCGCCTGCCATAAACTGTGCAGGGTAGTGTGCTTTCAGATAGCCTGTTTGATAAGCTATCCAAGCATAGCAAGCAGCGTGACTCTTATTGAAGGCATAAGAAGCAAAGGCACGCCAGTCATTCCATATTTTCTCCAGCGTTTTTTCTTCATAACCTTTCTTTGTTCCGCCTTTGATAAATTTAGGGTACATATGGTTTAGCTTATCGATGAGCTTCTTACCCATGGCTTTGCGCAATGTGTCACTCTCTCCACGAGTGAAATCGGCAATTTCACGACTCAGCAACATCACCTGTTCTTGATAAACGGTGATTCCATAAGTATCTTTCAAATACTTCTCCATGCAAGGTAAGTCGTAAGTAATAGGTTCTTCACCATGCTTACGTCTAATGAACGAAGGAATATAAGCAATAGGTCCTGGACGGTAGAGCGCATTCATGGCAATAAGGTCGCCTATGCAGTTGGGCTGCAATTCGCGTAGATATTTTTGCATACCAGGAGATTCAAACTGGAACGTACCAATCGTTTCCCCACGGCTGAAGAGCGCGTAAGTTTCATCGTCATCGAGAGGTATCTTTTCAATATCTACTTCAATACCAAGACTGTCGTGGATATTCTCTAAGGTATCCTTAATAATTGTTAGAGTTTTTAGTCCCAAGAAGTCCATCTTGATGAGCCCAGTTTCCTCAATGACGCGGCCTTCATACTGCGTGCAGTGGAGTTTTTCTCCCGTCTGTTTGTCTTCAGCAGTAGATACAGGTACCCAATCGCTGATTTTATCACGACAAATGATAAATCCGCAGGCGTGTACACCAGTGTTGCGTACATTGCCCTCTAGCATGCGAGCATAACGAATGGTATCGCGCATGAGCGGATTGGGAGACGTCTCTGCTTCACGGAGTTCAGGTATTGCCTTTATGCAATTATCTAAGTTCATTTTTGGTGATTTCCCGTCTGCTCCTTCGGGGAGTTTATCGGGGATGAGTTTGCAGAGGCGGTTGCTTTCGGCAAGCGGTAACTTTTGCACACGCGCTACGTCCTTGAGAGCCAATTTTGTGGCCATCGTGCCGTATGTAATAATATGTGCACAGTTTTCTTCTCCATACTTTTGTGTAACCCACTCTAAAACGCGTCCACGTCCGTCATCATCAAAATCAACATCAATATCTGGCAAAGATATACGGTCGGGGTTGAGGAAACGTTCAAACAGCAGGTCGTAAGCAATAGGGTCAAGCTGTGTGATTCCCAAACAATAGGCTACACAACTTCCTGCGGCAGAACCGCGTCCTGGTCCCACGCTAACGTTCAGTTCTTTGCGTGCGGCGTTGATATAGTCTTGCACTATGAGGAAGTAGCCCGGAAAACCCATGGTCTTCATTATATGCAATTCGAAGTTGATGCGTTCTTTTACCACATCACTCAGGGGTTCACCATATCGTGCAATAGCTCCTTCGTAAGATATTTTTGCAAGATAGTCGGCTTCAAATTTGATTCGGTAGAGTTTGTCGTAGCCGCCAAGATTCTCAATCTTTTTGCGGCCCTCTTCCTCACTCATTATTTCATTCCCATTCTCGTCGCGAGTAAATTCTTTGAAAAGATCTTCTTCAGTGAAACGTTGGCGATATTCTTCTTCTGTACCAAAACTTTCAGGGATGGCAAAGTTAGGCATAATAGGCGAGTGATCAATGTTGTATATCTTTACCTTGTCGCAAATCTCACTCGTATTTTGTATGGCTTCGGGAATGTCATAGAATATCTCATTCATTTCCCGTTGCGTTTTAAACCATTCCTGTTTGGTGTACATCATTCTTTTCGGATCGTCCAAGTCTCTTCCGGTAGAAAGGCATATCAACCGATCGTGCGCCTCTGCGTTCTCTTCTTCTACAAAGTGTACGTCGTTAGTACATACAAGTTTTATATTGTGTTTACGAGCTATATCAATAAGAACCTTATTTGCTCGTTGTTGTAAGCCAAAAGTTTCCTTGTTTGCTTTAATCGTCTTATCTTTTACTTCGTGTCGCTGAAGTTCAAGATAGTAGTCATCACCAAAGATATTTTTAAACCACAAGGCCGCCTGTTCTGCACCTTCAATGTCGTCACGCAGAGCCTTTGATGGAACTTCTCCCGCAATACATGCAGAACAAATAATGAGCCCTTCATGGTACTTTTCCAATTCCGCATGATCTGTACGCGGTCTCATATAGAAGCCATCCACCCAAGATTTTGAAACCAGTTTGATAAGATTGTGATAACCTTTTTCGTTTTTGGCCAAAACAATCAAGTGATTACCCCCCTGATCTTGACGTCCCTCTTTTAACTTCATGGAACGTCGAGCTACATACATTTCACAGCCCAAAATTGGCTTGAAATTAGCACGCCGCTCTAATAGAGGCATTTGTGCTTCGATACTCTTCAATAACTCTTCATCAGATACTCCCGCATCAGGGTCTTCTTCCGGTCGTTTGAACGTGCCTGCTTGAAGGGCTTCTATTTTTGCCTGCGCAGCAGCCAATTCATTTTTGGCTTTTTTGATTTCTTTCTTAGAAGTATTGAAAAATTCCTTGATCCCCATCATGTTACCATGATCGGTGATAGCCATTCCTTTCATCCCGTCTTTCATGGCCTTTTTCAAGAGAGCGGAAATAGAGGATTGTCCGTCAAGAATAGAGTATTGAGTATGAACGTGTAAGTGTACGAAATCTTCCATATCTGTTGTGATAAAGTTTCCAAAAGTACGAAGAAAATATAGAATAGTGAACACCCTATAAGTTCTTGTCATTTTTTTAGCACTCTCCCTTACCAAGAAATATAGAATATTGTTGTTATGTTGTCACAAAGGTGTATAGTCATTGATATACAGTGATTTAATTGAGAAGTAATGGTGCCTTTTGTCGTCACATTGTTGTCACGCGTATAATGCATACACTTTTAATCGTTTATGAGAGAAATGTGACAACATGGCGACGTGACAACAAAAAATAAAATGGAGGAGAGGGAAGAGAATCATTCTTGATTTTGTTTTCCTTATTGCAGTCACTGCTATAATAAGGGCGTCATCTAACGAAACAAGAATGTCAGTTGATAGCCTTGTTGTATTCCCAAAGGCAATAAAGATATTTGAGATAATATAAAGAATTAAAAGTGTCCAAAATGGACTTTTGTTTATTGAAATATTTGTGTACAATGTTCTTGCAATTCTTCTTAAGTGTTTTTGACAAAGTATAATTTCTAAATCTTAGAGAGTATAGGTTTCTTCTCCAAATATTGAATAACGCGAGTAAAGTTGGCATTACTGTTCTTGAAGATAATGTCTTTCTTGCTTTTTTGCACTTTTTATAGATGCCTTAAAGGGAAAAGAACTACTTTTGTCAGCAAAATAAAAATCGATTTAATATGGCGAAATCAGTAGATATTCGAGAATTAAATGAGCAAATAGAGGCTCAAACAGGCTTTGTGACCGATTTGGAAACAGGTATGTCGAAAGTCATAGTAGGGCAGAAATATCTAATTCGTTCTTTGCTCGTTGGTTTACTTAGTAATGGTCATGTGCTTTTGGAAGGTGCTCCAGGACTTGCCAAAACGTTAGCCATTAAAACACTGGCGAAACTCATAGAAGGAAATTTTAGTCGTATCCAGTTTACTCCCGACCTCTTGCCATCCGATGTTATAGGTACACTTATCTATAGTCAGCGTGAGGAACGTTTTGAAACAAAGAAAGGTCCCATTTTTGCCAATTTTGTTTTGGCAGATGAGATTAATCGTGCTCCAGCAAAGGTGCAGAGTGCACTACTTGAAGCGATGCAAGAGCACCAGGTGACGATAGGTGAGACCTCTTATTTTTTACCCAATCCTTTCTTGGTTTTGGCCACGCAGAATCCGATAGAGCAGGAAGGCACTTACGAACTTCCTGAAGCCCAGGTGGATCGCTTTATGCTAAAGGCTCTGGTGGACTATCCTACTTTAGAAGAAGAGAAGACCATCGTTCGCTCTCATCTCAGGGCAGATTATTCAGAAGAGGTACATTCAGTAATTGATGTGAAGGGTATAATAAAAGCCCGCGAAGTCGTAAAGCAGGTTTATGTGGACGAACGCATTGAGCAATATGTGGCCGATATTGTGATGGCCACAAGAAATCCGGAGAATTATGGCCTAGCCGACTTGAAGAAATATATCAACTTCGGCGGCTCTCCGCGCGCTAGTATTAATCTGGCTTTGGCTGCTCGCACCACAGCTTTCCTCAAACGTCGAGGCTATGTGGTGCCAGAAGATGTACGAGAAATTGTTCATGATGTTTTGCGTCATCGTATAGGTCTTACTTATGAGGCCGAAGCCGAGGAGATGACAGCCGATGGCATTATTAAAGCTATTATTGATAAGGTCGAAGTACCCTAAGTTCTTTAGAAGCAGTTTCTTTAAGTCGGATAGCATCTTTAAGAATAGATTAGAGAAACTGTGGCATAAATGTAAAAAGAAGAAAGTAGGAAGAGTGTAAAATTCCAAGACAAGATATCGTGGATACAGAAGAATTATTGAAGAGAGTAAAGCGTATAGAGCTTAAAACCCGCGCTTTGACAAATAATGTATTTGCAGGTGAATATCGGTCGGCTTTCAAAGGTAGAGGAATGTCGTTTGCCGAAGTGCGTGAGTATCAGCCAGGAGATGATGTTCGAGACATTGATTGGAATGTAACAGCGCGTACCAACCGCCCTCATATTAAAATATATGAAGAAGAAAGAGAGTTAACAGTAATGTTACTGATTGATGTGAGCGGTAGTCTTGTTTTTGGTTCGGGGGAGAGTTCTCAGCGCGACGTGGTCACGGAGATTGCTGCAACATTGGCTTTCTCTGCTGCGCAAAATAACGACAAGGTGGGAGCCATCTTTTTCTCTAATCAAGTGGAACACTTTATTCCTCCCAAGAAAGGGCGTAAGCACGTACTTTATATTATCCGAGAACTACTGAACTTTATACCTAAGTCGCGTCGTACAGATATAAGTGTAGGCTTAGAGCATCTTATGCGTGCAATTTCGCGTCGCAGTATTGCTTTTCTACTCTCCGATTTTTTAGATTCAAAAGATTATAGCCAGCAACTCCGAATGGTAGCTCATCGTCACGACTTAGTGGCTGTAAGGGTTTATGATAATCGTTTGGCGCAGCTTCCCAATGTCGGTCTCCTGCAGGTAGCAGATGCTGAAACGGGTCATGTTGAATTGTTAGATTCTTCCAGCGAGAAAGTGCGTCAATGGTATGAGGCTCATTGGGTGAAATCGCAGAAGCGTTTAGAAGATACTTTTAAAAAAAGTGGCATCGGTCTAGCCTCATTGGCTACAAATGAAGATTACATCGAAGGTTTAAAGCGTTTGCTACACAATCGATAGAAAGAAGAAGAAAGCCTTGTAGCTTTCAATCGTTTGCTACTGCGCCTTTGGGTTGCGATAGAAACATAAACGAGAAATAACGAGCGAATGAAAATTGTTGTTATTCGAAATATCCTTTTATTACTTATTTGGATGACAGCCTCGGTCACAATGGCGCAGGTTGTTGTTGAATCAAAACTTGATACAGCTGAAATCCGCATTGGAGAACAGGTGCAGATACAAGTGAAGGTAACGGCTGGACCATCGCAACGTGTGGTTTTTCCTCGGTATGAGAAAGGACAGGATTTAACACCTGGTGTTGAAGTGTTGGTCGCCACTCGTGTAGATACTACATTGTTGAATGCAGGAAGACGCATAGAGCTGAAGCGCCGCTACACAGTGACAAGCTTTGATTCCTCTCTCTATAATATCGTTCCCTATGTAATAGTGAATGGCGACACTGTGCGCTCGAGAAATTCTGTGGGATTGAAGGTAAATACAGTCCCCGTAGATACAACTCACTACGACCGTTTCAATGGTCCCTTTGCTCCTGTTGAAATGCCTTTTATTTGGACTTGGCATTTGTGGCTTCTTTCGATCCTGCTCATTGTGATGCTAGCTCTTATTGTGATGTTGTCCATACGTTTGTCCAATAAAGCTCCTCTTACGCGAGTTGTAACAGTGCAGCAGCCCGAAGCTGCCCACCTTGTGGCAATGAAAGAAATTGAAAAGATGAAACAACAGGTGGATTCTTCTGCTTTGTCTCACAAAGAATATTACGAACAACTCACCAGTATCTTACGAACTTACATTAATCAACGTTTCGGTATCAATGCGCGAGAGATGACATCTCAAGAAATTATTAACGCCTTGTCCATATCAAATGATAAAGTAGGTTTGAAGGAGTTACAGAAGCTTTTAAGTACAGCCGATCTCGTTAAGTTTGCCAAATATGAAAGCTCTTTTACAGAAGCTAAACATGGTTTGCTTGTGGCGGTGAATTATGTCAATGAAACCAAACAACCCGAAGTGGAGAGACCAGTTCAGAAGAAGGTTGTTATTATTGGTGGCGAACAAAGGCAGCAGCGCATACGTATCGGAATGTATATAGGTATAGTTCTCTTGGTCTTGGGTTCCTTAGCTTTATTAGTTTATCTGTTGGAAGAAATCGTTAATACCTTCCTTTGATAATTATCGTAATCGTATTATCTATTAACTTCTAAGTAAAACGATAGAACAATGACTTTTGAAAGTCCATTATATTTCCTCTTACTTTTGTTGCTAATACCTTTTGTGGTTTGGCATTTTCTCTTTCGTGAACGGCGTCAGCCATCGCTGCTTTTCTCTTCAACGGAGTTTATGACAGATATACCACAAACATTGCGCGTACGTCTGCGACACGTTCCGTTCTTTCTTCGTGTCATTGCCTTCACGGCATTGGTTGTAGCCTTAGCTCGACCACAAACTAATACTTCTTTGAGCACGAAGGAAACAGAGGGAATCGATATTATGATGGCTATGGATATCTCTACAAGCATGCTTACGCCCGATTTGCAGCCCAACCGACTAGAAGCCGCAAAACAAGTGGCTTATGAGTTTATCAACAATCGCCCCAACGATAATATAGGTTTGACGCTCTTTGGTGGAGAAGCTTTTACACAATGCCCACTGACCACCGACCATACGGCACTTTTAGGTATGTTCCAAAATGTGAACTGCAATCTTCAGGCACAAGGCGTTATTAGCGAAGGAACAGCCATTGGGATGGGGATCGCCTCTGCTGCAGCTCATTTGGAAAAAAGCAAAGCTCCCAGCAAAGTCATTATTCTCTTGACAGATGGAGAAAATAATGCTGGTGAGATCTCTCCTCTAACAGCTGCGGATATGGCCAAGAAATTGGGAATCCGTGTTTACACTATTCTCCTGGGATCTTCTACAACCACGCAGCAAGCTGTTGCTACGTTGCCCAATGGAGAAACATATACAGCTCCCATCGAAACATCTTCAGATCCGTCAACGCTAAAAGAGATAGCTCAATCTACGGGTGGTATTTTTTACCAAGCTGGCAGCAAGCAAAAACTTCGCGACATTTATAAAGATATAGATCAGCTGGAGAAAACAAAACTGAAAGTTGCCAACTATAATCGCCACTATGAAGCCTACCAGTTGTTTGCTTTCATTGCTTGTGTGAGCCTCCTACTGGAAATTTTATTGCGTACCACTTGGTTTAGACGTATTCCATGAGTAAAATTTTAAAGTGAAAGTATCGTGTTTCATTTTGCAAATCCTGAATATTTATATGGACTAATAGTCATTCCGCTACTTGTCCTCTTGTATATATACACCTCTTTCCAACGTGTCAATAAAGAGCTGCGTTGGGGCAGTCGGAAAATGTTAAAGTCTTTGGTTCCTGGCATCTCTGTTTGGCGTCCTCTGACAAAGTTTACCTTGCTTCTCTCGGCCTTAGCGTTGTGCTTTGTGATGCTTGCTCGTCCGCAGCTGGGAGCGCGGCAGATAACAAAGGAAAAATCGGGTATTGAGGTTGCCTTTATGCTCGATATTTCTAACTCGATGCTTGCTGAGGATGTGCACCCCAATCGTTTGGAACGAGTAAAACTACTTGTTTCTACGATGATAGATAGAATGCAAAACGATAAGGTTTCGCTGGGTGTCTTCGCTGGAGAAGCTTATCCGCAATTACCTATTACGAGTGACTACGCTTCGGCAAAAGTTTTTCTCAATACCATCTCTACAGATATGGTTACTTCCCAAGGTACCAATATAGGTGCGGCCATACGTTTAGCTGATAAAAGTTTTACAGATGCAAAGAATATGGGAAAGGCTATTATCTTAATCACTGATGGCGAAGACCATGAAGGGGGAGCTGTTGAGGCTGCACAAGAGGCTGCTAAAGAGGGACGACAAGTTTTTGTCTTAGGAGTAGGCTCAACAGAGGGAGCGCAGATTCCTACGTCTGAAGGACCTCTGCAAGATGAAAATGGACAACCTGTTATCACGCGTCTAAATGAGGATATGTGTAAGGAGCTAGCGAAGGCTGGTAGTGGACAGTATTTTCATATAGATAATACGAGCAATGCCCAAACACAGTTGCAACATGAGCTGGATCAAATGCAACACGCACCACTAAAAGACACAGAAACGGCCTACAATGAGCAGTTTCAGGCTGTGGGGCTTATCGTCTTATTTTTATTGATAATGGAATTTTTTATGTTTGAGACGCAGAATCCTTGGATTGATCGTCTGCATATCTTTAGAAAGAAGTAGTAGTATGAAAAAAAGTTTTTTATTTTTCCTGCTGTTGATGTGTACTGTTTCAATCTATGCTCAAACAGAAGATTGGAAACAAATCCATATAGGGAATAGAGCGTTTCGTTCAGGACGTTACGATGCTGCCGAGGTGGCTTATCGCAAAGCTTTATTGCAGTCGCCCAATAATGCACGTGCCTATTTTAATCTTGGAGATACTTATATGGCCAAGAAAAATCCCGATGCTGCCATGCAACAATTCAAGTTGGCCACTCGCTACGAGAAAAATCCTCGTATCAAGAGTATGGCTTTCCACAATATGGGGTATATCAATCAGCGAGCAGCTTTGACAGCGTCAGTTGATCAGAGACAGCAATTGCTCCTACAAGCCATTGATAACTATAAAGATGCTTTGCGCCAAAATCCTGATAACGAACAATCCCGCTATAACCTTGCTCTTTGCCAAAAGCAACTCAAGAAAAATAAGGATTCGAACAAGCAGAACAACAAAAAACAAAAAGATAACAACCAGCAGCAAAAACAACAGCAAAAACAGCAACAGAATTCCCAAAATCAGAAATCGTCTAATCAACAACAGCAGCAAAGCGACCAACAAGTACAACAACTCCTGAATTTGGCGCGACAGTCGGAAGAACAGGCTAAAGAGAAGGTGAATAAGGCTCTGCCAAAGCACAGGAGTAAGAAAAATAATTGGTAGATGACAGACTGTAATATGGTGGAATATTCCGACTTTCTTTCTTGATTTTACATTATCCTTTTTCTTGAGTGTCCTTTGAGCTATATAGATTTGTTTAATTTGACAAAACATTTCTTTGTTTCAGAGAAAATTATGAGGAGGAAACAATGGAAAGTGATGGATAAGAGGCAAAATTGTGTTACTTTTTTGCAGCGTACCTTAATTTTGTAGAAACAAAATCAGCAATAATGCAGAAATAGCATGAATTGTACATGCTTTTTAGTTTAAGAATTTCTGGCTTATATGACAAAAAGAGACCTGAAATCTCTTGTACTCCCTTTATTTACTATA
>ERZ773046.684-NODE-684-length-21198-cov-51.477936_pt1 | contig 21198 bp, 13 predicted proteins | sample MGYA00580634_ERZ773046 | MGnify/ENA primary metagenome ERZ773046 (study PRJEB29015, sample SAMEA2738127) | human oral metagenome | biome: human oral; feature: human-associated habitat; material: saliva | place: China | collected 2159 ... | reverse complement strand
GACTGGTCTCCCAGGTCTTTGACGAAGCCACCCTCAGTTCCATGCCCGGCGACCACGCTATCGGCCACGCCCGATACTCCACCACCGGCGCATCCCACTGGGCTAACGCACAGCCGACTCTCGGTACCACCCCGCACGGTACGCTCTGCCTGGCGCACAACGGTAACCTCACCAACTCGGCAGACCTCTACGAGCGTCTGATTGAAAAGAACGGCGGCAAGCCCCCCAAGCACGGCGAACTCGCCCAGGGCAACACCACCGACACCGCACTCGTCACCGCCCTGCTGGCGGAGCACGACTTCGACTCCCTCGAAGAAGCAGCACTCGACCTATTGCCGACCCTTCGCGGTGCTTTCTGCCTCACCTTCATGGATGAGCACACCCTCTACGCTGCACGCGACCCGCAGGGTGTACGCCCCCTCGTGCTCGGTCGTCTGGAGCGTGGCTGGGTTGTCGCATCCGAAACCGCGGCACTTGATATTGTCGGTGCGTCCTTCGTGCGTGAAGTGGAGCCCGGCGAGCTCATCACCATTGATGAGAACGGTCTGCGTTCCCAGCGTTTCGCAAAAGCTAAGCCCGCCGGTTGCGTCTTCGAGTACGTTTACCTCGCTCGCCCGGACACCACCATCTCCGGCCGTAGCGTCTACGAATCCCGCGTAGAAATGGGCCGTCAGCTTGCCCGCGAACACGCTGTTGAAGCTGACCTGGTCATGCCCACTCCCGAATCCGGTGTTCCGGCTGCTATTGGTTACGCCGAAGAGTCCGGCATTCCCTACGGTAACGGCCTGGTCAAGAACGCCTACGTGGGCCGAACCTTCATTCAGCCCTCGCAGACTATCCGCCAGCTCGGTATCCGTCTGAAGCTGAACCCGCTCAAGTCTGTGGTGGCTGGCAAGCGCCTCGTCGTTATTGACGACTCCATTGTTCGCGGTAACACCCAGCGTGCCCTCGTGCGTATGCTCCGCGAAGCTGGCGCGAAGGAAGTGCACGTGCGCATCTCCTCCCCGCCCGTGAAGTGGCCTTGCTTCTACGGTATTGACTTCGCCTCCCGTGCGGAGCTGATTGCGAACGGTCTGTCCGTGGACGAAATCGCGTCCTCCCTGGGTGCCGATTCGCTCGGCTTCATCTCTCAGGACGGCATGATGGCAGCCACCGAGCAGCCCGCCGAAAACATGTGCACCGCATGCTTCACCGGCAAATACCCGATTGAGTTGCCGAGTGAGGAACGACGCGGCAAGTCCCTCTTCGACTCCACGGAGAAGGGCAAGGGCGGACCCCTCGCCGGTAAGGCAGCTGAGGTGACCGTGGAGCGCCCCGTCCCCTCCAAGCCTGAGCACGCCGAGGCAGTCTCCATTGAGACCCGCGAAGGCACCGAAACTCTCGAAACGAAGTTCAATCCCTCCGCAGTACAGGTTGCCGCAGACGACGCCGGTATGGGCATGTGCAACCCCGGCCCCGACGCCGACCTCGAGGCATTGCTCACCGAGCAGGACCGCATCCCCGCAAACTCCTCCGCTACCGCTACCCCGAAGGAATCCTCATGAGCGAGAACACCACCACCGTAACCTACGCGAGCGCAGGTGTTGACGTAGAGGCTGGCGATCGCGCCGTTGAGCTGATGAAGGGCGCTATCAAGGCGACCCACAACTCCTCCGTCGTTGGTGGCGTGGGCGGCTTCGCGGGCCTGTACGACGTCTCCGAGCTGGTCAAGTACCGCAAGCCCTACCTGGCTACCTCCACCGACGGTGTGGGCACCAAGGTCGCTATCGCGCAGGCTCTGGATATTCACGACACCATCGGCTACGACCTGGTCGGTATGGTCGTGGACGACATCGTCGTGTGCGGCGCTAAGCCCCTGTTCATGACCGACTACATTGCCACCGGCAAGGTCGTTCCCGAGCGTATCGCTGACATTGTGCGCGGTATCGCGGGCGCATGTGCACAGGCTGGCACCGCCCTGGTTGGCGGCGAAACCGCTGAGCACCCCGGCCTGCTCGCAGAAGACGAGTACGACGTTGCGGGCGCAGCAACCGGCCTGGTCGAGGCGGACGAGCTGCTCGGCCCCGACCGCGTGCGCGAAGGCGACGTGCTGATTGCTATGGCGTCCTCCGGTATTCACTCCAACGGCTACTCCCTGGTCCGCAAGGTCCTGAACGTTGCTGGCTGGGGCCTGGAGCGTCAGGTGGACGAGCTGGGCCGCACCATCGGTGAAGAGCTGCTCGAACCCACCCGCGTGTACGCTGCAGACTGCCTGGACCTGGCGGCAGCATTCCCCGTCAACGGCGAAGACGGAACCACCGGTAGCGGTGTACGCGGCTTCTCGCACGTGACCGGCGGCGGCCTAGCTGCTAACCTGGCTCGCGTTCTGCCCCAGGGCCTGGAGGGTCGCGTGGACCGCTCCACCTGGCAGATTCCCGCCATCTTCTCCCTGATCGGTTCGCTGGGCAACGTGCCCCTTGCCGACCTGGAGCGCACCCTGAACCTGGGTGTGGGCATGATTGCTATCGTTGACCCCTCCGTGGCTGAGGCTGCTACCAAGCGTCTGAACGACCGCGGTATCCCCTCCTGGATTATGGGTGACGTTGTTGCCGCCGGTGAGCCCGAGGCTAACAACCCCGATTACGTGCAGGGCGCTAAGGGCGTGGACGGCGGCGCGGTTCGCTTGCTGGGCTCCTACGCTTCCTAAGGACGCTTTCTCCAGTAGGTAGCGAGCGCCAGCTTGCTGGTGCTGATGATTCTATAGACCGGGGCGGTCACCGATGCGGTGGCCGCCCCGGTCTGTGTGTCTACCGGCGGTGCATGCTGTCCAGTGTATTGATGCCAGCTTTTTATTTATTTTCACGCGCATTTCAGGCTATTTTTATTTTTTGCTATCAACTGCATTTTTAATGCATTCTAGTGCTTACACCACAGTGTTAAAATATTTATTTCTCCCCCCTGTCAGCAAGAGGTACCGCACATCCTGCCTCGCATATTCCAACCCTCAAGCTTTACTTACATAAACTCTCAATCATTGGGCACTATTCAGTCTCCAGAGGTTGATTTTCTGCACATTAACCCGTGAAAAGCACCTCAAAAATCCCTCAAGCTCACCTTGAAGTGATACCTTAGAAACGTACGTTGCACACCGTCCAAAAAGAGTTCTTCCGGTACGCAAAAAAGGGTCAAAGAAATACTATTCCCTCGCCCCTTTCTGCACTTCAGCGCGCCCAAAAACAGACCCCTTTGCCGCCCCGTAAAAACAAACCGAACATAGGCCGAACGCACCCGTACACATCACACAGTCCACACCAACACACCTACATCAGGAGAACCAGATGAGGCTTCCATACTTCGGCGCGCAGCGCACCGAAACCCCTCCTCGCCCCTGCCCCCGCCGCAAGCGCCCCGCACGCGCAGCACTGAGCCTGCTCGCCGCCGGCGCCGTCCTCTTCGGAGGCGACCTGCCCGCCGTCCTCGCGCAGGCACCCAGCGACGAAGCCATCCTGGCAGCAGCTCAGGCAGCGCCCCAGATTGAAGGCCCCGTCAGCCCCCTCACCCTCACACGCAACGGCGTAGCACGCCCCACCACCCCCACCGCGGCAGCCCCCGGCACGCTCCCCCAGCAGAACTTCGACCGATTCATTGTCACCTACACCGACGAAGCCAAGCAGCGTAAGCAGCAGAACGAAGGCAATCGGGATGCAATCCAAGACATTGCTAATGACGTTAAAGACACCGTTGATGTTGCCAGTGAATCTCTGAACGTTGACACTCAAATCCTGCGCAGTACCTCCACCGATGACGCCGTCATCCAGACCTCCAAAACCCTCAACAAAAACGAGGCGAAGGAGTTCATGGCGAAGGTCGCCTCCGACCCGGACGTAGCCTCCGTCGAACCCGACTACATCAACTACCCCGCCGCAGAAGGCGACATCACCTTCCAGTTCAACGACCCGCAGTACAGCAAGCAGTGGAACCTCACCAACCCCACCACCGGCGTTCAGAACACCGGTAACGCACGCCTGCGCCGCGGCGCATACGTGAAGGTCGCCGTACTCGACACCGGCTACGTGCCGCACCCCGACCTGGTCACCGGCATGGCGAACGGCTACGACTTCGTCAGCGACCCGCTCAGCGCCCGTGACGGCAACGGCCGCGACCCCAACCCCAGGGATGAAGGCGACTACGCACCCTACAACCTCTGCAAGGATCAGGCGAACGCCCACACCTCCACCTGGCACGGCACCAGCGTTGCCGGCATTATCGGCGCCCGCGGCAATAACGGCATGGGCATGGTTGGTACCGCCGACCTCGCCCGTGTGCAGCCCGTGCGCGTGCTGGGCCGATGCGGTGGCCGCACCTCCGACATTGCCGACGCCATCATTTGGGCTGCCGGCGGACACGTTGACGGCGTGCCGGACAACACCTACCCCGCCAAGATTATCAACATGTCCATCGGCACCGTAACCCAGTGCCCCGCCGCTTACCAGCGCGCCATCAACATCGCCCGCTCCAGGGGTGCAATCGTGGTCGCCGCGGCAGGTAACGGCAACACGGAGGCCTCCAAGTACGCGCCCGCCAACTGCATGGGCGTCATCACGGTTGGTGCAACCACCAAGGCTGGCACGCGAGCTTCGTTCTCCAACTACGGCACGAGGGTTAACATCTCGGCACCGGGTGAGGACATTCTCACCCTGTCCATGAAGAGCCTTGACCGCCCGGATTACACTAAGTTCAGCTACGACTACGAGAGCGGCACCTCCATGGCGGCACCGCACGTCTCCGCTCTGCTGGCGCAGCAGCTGGTCAACGGCACCTCCATCACCACCAAGCAGGTTGAGGAGGCGTTCACCCTCGCGGGGGGAAACCGCATCAAGTGCGATAAGTATTTCTGCAGCCGAGGTATTATCAACAGCTTCAACCTGGCTAAAAAGGCTGGAAACTTGGACGCGAACGGCAAGGTAACCTACCTGCGACCGCGCAAGACAATCAAGGTGATCTCTAAGGGACTGAGCGCAGGCGCGTCTAACACCAAGATTGCCGATAGAGCCGCCGACGACGAGGCAGCCAAAGCAACCACAGAAGCTCTCACGGCAGGAGCCAACGGCGAGAGCCTCACCGGTGACTACGACCGGATTCCCGGCGCACCCGCCATGGAAATCCCCGAAGATGCCCAGGTCTACGACCTGAACGGTGACGCCGAGCCCATCACCCAGGACGAACCGCTGGTCACCAACCCCGCCCAGAAGCCCCGCGAGGTCAATGAACAATAAGCTATCCGCTACCGGCTTCGCACCAGGCCCAGTCGACAGCGCATAGTAAAAGCCCCCGATGAGAGAACTCATCGGGGGCTTTTCGTATCTAAAACGAGTTTCGACTAGCGGCGGTTACCGGTCGCAAAGCCCAGGTAGCCAGTGTTCGGGTATGCACTGCTCGGGTAACCGCTGCTCGGGTAGGTGTTCGCAGAAGCACCGTACCAGGAGCGGTAACGCGGGGTGTGGCCGTGACGCGGACGCGACGGATAGGAGGGGCGAGTCACCGGGCGGGACGGGCGGGTCCTGGCCTTCGGAGCCGGGGTCACCTTCGGTGCAGGGGTTGCCTTAGGTGCGGGGGCCTGCTGACGCTTAGCGTCCTCTTCAGCCTTCTTGCGTGCCGCCTCTTCAGCCGCCTTCTTACGTGCGGCCTCCTCCTCAGCCTTCTTGCGTGCCGCCTCAGCCGCGGCGGCATCGGCAGCCTCACGGTCGGAACGGACCTGCTGAACCGCGCGCGCCGCATTCACAATGCCGGAACCGCACGCGGACTGGTCGCACTCAACGCCCTGAGAGGTGGACTGCAGGGCTTTCTTCGCCTGGGCGTACGTCAGCTTCGGGTCGACCGCCTTCATGAGCGCCACAATACCGGCAACATGCGGTGCCGCCATGGAAGTGCCCTGGTACTCGGCGTAGTCAGCCTTACCGGGAGCGGTCTTACCGGCGTTCAGGGTGGAGAGAATACCGCCACCCCAGTAACGGCGGTCGCCACCGGGTGCGCTCACGTCCACGCGGGAGCCGTAGTTGGAGAAGTAGGAGCGCTTGCCGTTCTTATCGGTTGCGCCCACGTTGATGACGTCCTCGCAGTTGCCGGGGCTGGACTTCGAGGCATCAAAGTTGTTGTTACCCGCTGCGACGACCACGATGGAGCCGCGCTTATTCGCCTGAGCAATCGCCTGGCGGTACGGGGTGGTGCAGGTGCCCTCGCTACCGATGGACATGTTAATGACCTGGGCGGGGTTCTGGTTTGCCGGAACGCCGCGCACGCTACCGCCGGCAGCCCAAATAATACCGTCGGTGATGTCCGAGTCGAAGCCGCCGCAGGCGCCCAGAACGCGCACGGGCACAATCTTCGCCTCGGGTGCCACACCGGCAATGCCTTCGTTATTGTTCGCAATAGCGGCAATAGTGCCCGCCACGTGGGTGCCGTGCCAGTCGGAGGCGGTCGCCTTCGAACCGGTGAAGCACTGGTTGTCTACGGTCCAGTTGCCAGCATCGGTCGGGTCGGAGTCGCGGCCGTTACCGTCGTTGGAGAATGCGGACTCGGCAATGAAGTCGTAGCCGGGCAGCACGTTAGCGTCCAGGTCCGGGTGGGCGGTAATGCCGGAGTCCAGCACCGCCACGGTCACGCCCTTGCCGCGGGTGGTGCCCCACGCCTCCAGGGCGGAGATGCCCTTCTCACCGGTGAGGGACCACATTCGGTTCATCTTCGGGTCGTTGATCTTGACGGTCTCCGAGGTGTTATCCACGGTGGCGTAGCGGCGCATATCTGGCGACACGGAGGCGACCTTGGAGTTCGCGCTCAGGGCGTCCATGTACTGCTGGGCCTGAGCGGGGGTGAGCTCTGCGGAGGTGGTGACCACGCTGGCATCCAGCGCGGTGGAGCGGACGTAGCTGGTCTTAATGTTCAGCAGCTCGTCAATGCTCTGCACCTCGGAGGTGATACCCGCGTAGAGTGCGTCGTTCCAGGTTGCCTGCTGGGTGCCGGCGGCCGCGGACCAGTCAATCTGATCTGCGGTGGCGTCGGCGGAGGCGGCGTTCTTCGCCTCATCGGTGTAAGTGATGATGAAGCGGTTGTATGCCACGGGCGCGGACTGGGTGGTGTTAGAAGCCTGTGTCGCCACAGAAGCCTGGGTTGCGTGGGTAGCCTGCGCGGTGGGTGCCGCCACGGAGGGGATCACGCTTGCCGAGAGCAGGCAGGTTGCGGTGACGAAGCTCAGCAGGGAACGCTGTGAGGAGCGTGCCTGCGAGGGGCGAGCAATGCGAAGCATGGACGTCCTTGAGGTGAGTGGTACCGGGTGCGCACGATGCGGCGTAGCGTTGCCGTCTCGCGTTGAGGGCGCAGAGTGAGGCGTGTGTGCTCGGTACGAGTGAATACGGAAGAGTGAGGTGTTGGCGCATTGTGTGTGCTGTGAAGTGGTTCCACAATGTGCATGCACGGGTACGCACCGTGAGATACTCTAGCACCCTTTTTCAGTTACTTTATGAATAAAATAACCTTTGTGATGCAGGTCATTTTATGCATAGATGAGTAAAACTTAAATCACTACTTTAAGTCGCGAGAATATTCCGACTAGGCATTTCTTTATCTGCATTTATATGAAAGAAAAATCTCATTATTTACGCCACACTATCGAGTTTTAGCCCCGCCACACATAGAAAAAGGTGCTAGGATAGCGATATCTCACCACATAAACTACTTCCGATGAACTCCCGCACGGGGGTTTAGAGAAAAATACACATCAATGCAGTGATGTGCATTTTCTTTTTCTATTCGCTCCTCACAAGCAAATACACAAAAGAATGCAGATATTTTCTCAAAGGTGCATTTATGTGAGTGGATGACCAACCCGCTTGCCGCTTCCGGCACTCACATACGCAAAGGACCCCGATGTCTTTTACCACTCACCCCTCAGCGCGCGGTGTCGCACGCACCGCACTGAGCCTGGGTACTGCAGCAACACTCGTCGCAACCCTGGGCGCCCCCGCATCCTTTGCGGCACCCGCACAGGCCAACAGCGCCGAACGCGCCAAAGCCCACACCGCCATCTCCTCCCTCAGCTCCGAGCAGCAGAAGGCAGGCTTCAACCGCTTCGTTATCACCTACACCGATAGCGCGCTGAACGCAGGCGGCATCAACTGGGCCAGCCCCGCAGGCACCCAGGTCGCCACTTGGAACGACGCCCTCTACCAGGGCCTCACCTCCGAGGTGAAGAGCGTCGATGACCTCTTCAAAATCAAAACCAACTACGTACGCACCACCACTCAGAAGGCAACCGTGGTGACCCTCTCCTCCAAGCTCACCGCGGAGCAGGCAGAGAAGTACATGGCGGCGCTGAGCTCTAACCCCTCCGTCGCGTCGGTTGAGCCCGACCTGCTGCGCCGCTCCAACGCACGCACCCGTACCGCCGCAAACTCCAAGGTCGCTCAGGTAGCTCAGGCATCGAACCAGGCTGTAGCACCGAACGACACCCTCTACCCGCAGCAGTGGAACCTGCACGGCACCAAGGGTCTGGCTGCACCCGAGGCGTGGAAGACCGCTCAGGGCGCTGGCGTGACCGTTGCTGTGATTGACTCCGGCATCGTCAAGCACCCCGACCTGGACGCTAACGTCCTGCCCGGCTACGACTTCATCACCGAGCCCTCCATTGCTCGTGACGGCAACGGCCGCGACTCCGACCCGACCGACCAGGGCAACTGGGAAGAAGCGGGCGTCTGCGGTGCTGATGCAGAGGCAAGCGAGTCGAACTGGCACGGCACCCACGTTGCCGGCTCCATCGCGGCGATTATGAACAATAAGCGCGGTATCGTCGGCGTGGCACCCTCCACCAAGATCCTGCCCGTGCGTGCCCTGGGCATGTGCGGCGGCTACGACTCCGACATTGCGGATGCAATGGTTTGGGCGGCCGGCGGCACCGTTGAAGGCGTTCCTGCGAACTCCAACCCCGCCAAGATCATTAACCTCTCCCTCGGCGGCGAAGGCACCTGCCCCGCAACCTACTCCAAGGCTATTGCTGAAGTGAACAAGCGCGGCGCGATTCTCGTTGTCGCTGCTGGTAACGATGGTCAGGACACCTCCAAGGTCGCTCCGGCTAACTGCGGCGGTTCGATCGTGGTGGGCGCTACCGACCAGAACGGTAAGCGTAGCGACTTCTCCAACTACGGCAAGATTGTTGATGTGAGCGCTCCCGGCAGCAACATCATGTCCACCGTGGATCTGGGTACCACCGTGTCCACCGGCGCAGGCTACACCGAGTACGACGGCACCTCCATGGCAGCACCCCAGGTTGCTGGCGTGATTGCTCTGATGAAGTCCGTGGATCCCTCGCTGAACGCTGAGCGTGCAAAGCAGATTCTGAAGCAGAGCTCCAAGCCGCTCACCTGCGATGTGAACGCTTGCGGTTCCGGCATTGTGAACGCTGCGAGCGCGCTGGCTATGGTGCAGGGCAAGAAGGACCCGAACCCGCAGGCAAAGCCCTGGCCGAAGCGTGCACCCAAGCACCCGACCCGTGCGGCTCGTGTTGGTTACGTGACCAACCCGGCTGTTAACCACAACCCGCCGTTCCTGATTACTGCTCACGGCCTGATTCCCGGTCAGTAATCGGTATGTTGCCAGCTCGGAAGCCGGTGAGCCAATAGGCTTCTGAAAGGTCGATATATACAAAAAGTCCCCGTTGAGTTTTCTCAGCGGGGGCTTTTCGTGAACAGAACGCTGCCGCTTTTGATGCGGCAGCTTACTTCTCCCACCCACCCTCACGACTGACAGGTGGGAGAAATCTTGGGGTACGCCCCTAGCGAGCTGGACGCTAGGGTAGACGAGCTAGGGGCGTACCTGGGAGGCGCGCACGCCGGTACGGATACCGGCAGCCTCCATGCGAGTGGACTCGTAGCTCACCGCGCGCAAGCCGGAAGAGGCGGCGATTGCCTGAGTCTTTTCTCGCGTATTTTCCTGACGCTGGGTGGGTAGAAAAACCCAGCGGCGCTGGACCGCGAAGCTGATCGGGATCAGAATCAGTTCGGTCAGGATTTTGGCGACCAGCAGGGACGCGCCCAGGCCGGTCAAAGCTTCCATCAGGGCCGCGTTGGCTGCGAGGATACCCACCGCCAGCACGGTGTACCGTACCAGCGAGGAGGATGCCGAGGGGCGTGCGCCTCCGTCGTGCATGAGCATTCGGTTGACGGTGAAGTTCGTCAGCGCCGAGATGATGCGGGCGCCAACCACGGCCGCCAGCAGCGGAGCGCCCATGCCCACCAGGACGAAGAGGGCGATAGCATCCACGAGGAAGCCGGTCAGGAAAGACGATGCCAGGAAGGCAAGTAGCGGTGCGTAAATGAGCGCTGAGTCCTGCAGAGGCCTAAAGTGGCTGGTCGGGTTGCCGGGCTCGTAGACCTTCACGATGGGTACCTGCACCAGCTCCACGTCTGCGCGGGTTGCGCGTAGCAGCATGGAGAACTCGTACTCGTACTTATCGCCGGGAATCTGCAGCAGCCAGTCCAGGATCTGCGGGGTGAAGCCGCGCAGACCGGTCTGGGTATCTGCCACGCGGGCACCGGTCGCCAGAGCGAAGAAGCCTACGGTTGCACTGTTGCCAATTTTGGAGCGCAGCGGCACCTTCGTGCCTTCTTCACCGGCGTTCGGGTCGGGCTTGGTACGCACGCCGAGGATGATGCTCCTCTGCCCTGCCGCCGCGGCGGTTTCGGTGCGCACACCCACACGGAAGATATCCCGAGGTAGGTGCTGGCCGTCCGCGTCGGCGGTGACGATGACCTCGCCGGGGCGGTTTGCTTTCGCCCAGGCGATGCCGGTGCGCAGTGCCGCACCCTTGCCCCTGTTGGCGGGGTGGGTCTGCACGGTCACGCCGTCGATGCGCAGTTCGGTAAAGATGGGTGCGTAGGCGCTACCGGATCCGTCGTCAATCACGAGGATTTCGGCGTCCGGGTCCTGTGCGTGCAGGGCCCGTGCAAGGCGGACCAGTGATTGGTCCGGCTTATAGGCGGGTATCAGGATAATCACGATGCGCTCCCTGCAATGTAGAGAATGTCGCTGGTGCCACGTTCCTTGGTGCCACCCTGCGGGCGGTTGACCAGCTTGTTGTTGAAGACCATGGCGGAGGAGCCACCACCGTCCAGGTTGTAGGCGCTCACGCAGCCGAGGTCCTTGAACATCTGGGCGAACTCGGGCATGGTCACGCCACGCGAGTAGTTGGTGGAGCGGCCGTCGACCACGATGAAGACCAGGTGGTTGGTGCCGAGCACGCCCACGCCGGTTCGCGGCTGGTAGCCCTGGATGGAGTGGTTACCGAAGTTGGTGTCCACCTCGACGCTGTCGATGCCGTCGACGATTGCGGAGTCCTTGACCAGTGCGGGGCCGAAGGAGAGGGTGTTCCACACACCCTCGCTGACGAGGGTCTGGGCGTTGGTTGCGGTTTCGTCGTAGAGCTTGACGGAGCCGTCGCGGTAGAAGGCCAAACCCTCGCGAGCGCCGGAGTCACGGTAGACAACACCGTTTCGGATCACGATGCCGGTGGTACGGAAGCCGTAGTAGTCGCCGTTGATCGCCCAGATGCCGTTGTGTTCGGAGGCGATGTTCGAGGGGGTGTCGATGATGTTCTGGCCGAACTTGTTGTTGGCGAAGGCGCTACGCAGCAGGGTTGCGTTGTCGAGCTTGATGTCTGCTACGAAGGAGACGACCGCATCGGAGCCGCTACCGGTGGTGGTGGAGGTGATGGTAATCGAGCCTTCGTTAGCGGTGAGGCTCTGACCGTTGACCTTCACGCCGGTCAGTTCGGTGGGGTCTGCGGTGGCAGATCCGGAGGCGCTTGCGTTTGCCTGAGCTGCTGCCGCCTCGTAGGCGGTGGTGTCTTCGATTTCGGTGTGCTCTGCCAGGTAGCGGTTGTACGCCCAGCCTGCGCCGCCGCCAACTACTGCGAGTGCGCCGAGGCCGCCGCCGATGAAGATTCGACGGGTGAGCTTCTTCTTGGCTAGCTTCTGCTCTGCGGCGGTTTGTGCTGCGTTAGCTTGTTCTGCCGCGGTCTGGGTGGTCTGGTCAATGTTCTGAGTCATGTTCTGTTCGTTGTTCATGTCTCTAGAATGCCGGCCTATTCTCTGTGCCAGGCATGACTAAGCTGTGCAGAAGCTATGTATGCTTATTCATTTCAAGCTTTTTTATTACCAACTACGCTCTATTACCAGACGGCTCTATGCATATCTATGCATAAACATGTGCATTGGCTTTGTGCTCCACATAGTTAAGACCCCCGCCGGCAGCCCACCCTTGCGCTCACATCCGGGTGCATCCGCACAAACTGCAGGCATGAACAAATTGGGGGGGGGGCACGAAACAAACTGCGGGCACGAAAAAACCGGCTGAGCACCCCGTGCGGGGCCTCAAGCCGGTTCATCATCTATGAAATACGCTCGGTCGATATGCACCGAATCATTCCGCGTATTCTTTATGCCTCATCCTCGTAGGACGCGTACTTTTCTGCGTATGCCGAGTAGTCGTCCTCGTCGTCATAGCGACGGCGGGACGAATCGGAGGACTTCGTTTTCTTCGCGCTGCTGAGCTCGCGCTCGAGTGCGCTGTAGTCGGTCTCGGGGCTGAAGTACTTCATCTCCCGAGCCTGCCTTGTTGCTTTAGCCTTCTGACGGCCGCGCCCCATGGCGTGACCCCCTCTTTCATCCTGTCCGAGGCGAACAGCACGTGCGGCGCATCGCTCTCGGATCGTTCAACAGTCTTTACTACACTATAGAGTACCCTGTTTCAGCCCTGAATGTCTCGCTCAGCGGCACCTATTTTGCGTATCAGAGCACTTCTTCGCACCGGAACAACCGTTTTATTTTGCACCCGCGGCTTTTTACCCCAGCCGCCGCACTCCCTAGATAACACGTAGCCCCGCACCGGACGTATCGCTACATCCGATGCGGGGCGAGTGTCTCTCCTTACCGGTTCACTCACAAGACCGGGTTCGGAGAGGGTACCGTGCGGGTCATGACATCCTACACGGAGCTTGGGGAGGGTATTCCTACCGCTGAGCTTGCGGCAAGGGAACTACTAGCTTGCGGTGAAGGGGCGCTAGCTTGCGGTAAAGGAGCCCAGCGAGGTGGCGTTCGACGCCAGGGTGGTGCTGGAGGCATCCACGCTATCGGTGGTGGTGTACACGGTGTAGCTCTCGCCCTTGGTGATCTTGGAGCTGGAGACCAGGATCAGTGCGGTGCTGGAGTTGGTCACCTTGTAGTTCGCCACCACGTTACCGGAGGAGTCGGTCACCTGTACGGTGGTGCCAGCGCTCAGGTTCGATACGTTGCTGATCTTCACGTAGCCGCTGGTGGAGTTGGTCGCGGGCGCCTCGAACATGTCACCGGAGTTACCCGCGGCCACGGTCGTGCCGTTGAGCAGCAGGTCGCCGGTGTCCAGGGATGCGTTACCGCCGGTGAAGGGACCGTTCACAATCAGGGTGCCACCGGAGAGGGTTGCCGTACCGTTGGAGTCGATGCCGTCGCCGTTCGCGTTCACGGTGACGGTACCGCCGGTGATGTTGATAGTTGCGTCGACGACCTCGAAGGTACCGCCACCACCCATGCCGCCACCTGCGCCACCACCAGCCGGGGGCTGACCCATAGTGCCCGAGGGAGCCTGACCGCCACCTGCAGGTGCCTGACCTGCGGTACCGCTGGGTGCCTGGGGTGCAGACTGGTTACCCTGTGCAGTCTGGCCGCCCTGCGCGCTCTGATTAGTCGAGGTTGCAGTAGTCGACTCAGTGCTGGTCGAGGTGGTGCTGTACGAGGCGTTGATACCGTCATCGGAGCTGGTCACGTTCACGGTGCCGTCCAGGATGTTGATGTACTGCGCCTCAATACCCTCGTTCGCCTGGGTAATGTTCAGGGTACCGCCAGAGATTTCAAGCACGCGCTCAGCCTTGAAACCGTCATCACCTGCAGAGATGTTCACGGTACCGCCGCTCAGGCGCACCCAGCCGCGGTTGCCATCGGTGTCATTGGTTGCCTTGATGCCGTCCTTGGTTGCGGTCACGGTGATGGTGCCGTCCAGGATATCGACGTAGTCCTTACCCTTGATGCCGGTGTTTGCCGCGTTCACTTCCAGGGTGCCGGAGGCAATGACCAGGCCATCAGAGGTGTGGATACCCTCTTCGTACTTGCCCTCAACCTTCAGGGTGCCTTCACCGGCAAGGGTCAGGTCGCTCTTGGAGTAGATGGCGGCGTCGGGGCTGCCGCTGGCGGTATCCGAGTAGGAGGAGCCGTCAGAGACGGTGTTGGTGGTGCCCGAGGCGGTGTAGATGACGACCTCATCCGCCTCAACCACGTTGATTGCCGCGCCGGTGGAGTTGGTGATGGTCGCGTTATCCAGAATCAGGCGGACCATATCGCTGTCGGCTGCCTCAACCTTGATCTGGCCCTCGTAGGTGCCACTCAGGCGGTAGTTACCCGCCTTGGTAATGGTGATGACGCCGTCGCTGACGGTCACGCCGTCGGTCGCGGTCGGGTTAGAAAGATCGATAGTAACTTCGCTGGAGGAATCCCAGGTGACGTCCTTCGCGGAGTAGTGGGTGTCCTCGGCAAGCTTCGCACCGCTCTTCACGTCGGTGGAGAAGGAGTCTGCCACCTTCGACGTGGTGCCCGAAGTGCTCGAAGCGGAGGTGCTGGTTGCGCTCGATGCGCTGGCATTCGATGCCGAGGTTGCCGCGCAGCCGGTCAATGCCAGGGCTGCCAGGAGGGTAATGGAGGTTGCGCTCTTAATCATATTGCTCTTTTTCACGGGTTTTCCTTTGTGTTTGGGTGACCACTCGCGTAGAGCCAGCGCCACAGGGGTAAGACGTATGTGAAATGTGAATATGTGTGAGAGCGGTTATTGCCTGTGTGAGGCGAATAAAGCCGATGTTGTGCTTGGTTCGGGGGTTAGATTCGGGATTCAGCGGGTTAGGGGCTGGGGGTGCGGGCAAGGTAGGTGCACTACCCTACCCGCGCATCCCAGATTGCCGTTTTAGCCAGATCGCTGTTTGAGCCAGATTGCCGTTTTAGGCGGCTGCGAAACGCTCGGTCAGCAGCTTCTGGTAGTCCTCTTCGGTCATGTCATCCACGTTGAGGCGGGTGCCGTTGACCGGTTCCAGGTGCATCCAGTTCTTGATGGTTTCTTCCCACTTGTTGCTTGCCAGCTGCGGGTTCAGCGCCGCCATACCGGTTGCAAACTTGGAAATCTTCGCGGGGGTGATGCCCGCATCCCAGAGGTGCTGGTCTGCCACGGAGGGCTCCACGCCGGACTTGGTTTCGATGATGACCGCGTTCGGCAGGCCGTAGGTGGTGCCGACCAGGTTGCCGTGGTAGTTGCGGTAGTTCACGCCCGCCATGAGGATGTTCTCGGACAGAGGGGTCCAGGTCAGGGCGTTATCTACGGTCATACGGGAGGCGACCGGGTTCTTCTCGCTCTGCGGCAGGAAGACCGTGGTACGGCGGTAGCCGGTGGTCAAAACCGCCTCCAGCTTGTGCACGGGGCCCGCGAGGATATCGCCGAGTGCTTCGGTGATGTACTCGTGGCCTTCCGCGGTGAGCGTATCGCGCATCTCGAAGGTGTACGGGATACGCTTCTTGACGGTCATATCCTGCTCACCATCGGTCTTGACCTCCAGGAAGGTCAGCTCCGAGTCCAGGTAGCTACGGGTACGGATCTTGAAGGTGTCCGGGCGGCTGTAGGCTGCCGAGTGGTAGCTCTGCATCTGCGGGGTGTCGAAGTAGACCGAATCGTAGGCGAAGTCGCGCTGGCCATCGATTTCCATGACGGAGGCGTCTGCGTCGAGCGTGGAGAGTACCTTGGCGGCGGTTTCTGCGTCGACAATGTACTTGCGGTCCACACGAGTCTGCATGGCTGCCTTCTCGTTCATGGCTTCCAGGCTGATGCTCTTCCACTCTGCGGGGATGATGTTTGCGGCTGCGTTAGTCATGGGTCTTCGTCCTTCTGGGATGCCGCCCCTGCGTGCTGGGCTGCGTGGTGGGCTGTGCGCTGGGGCGGCGTGTCGTGGGTATCGGAGATGTTTGTGCAGTTGGAGTGAATCGGAGGCTTTTATACCGGCTGGTCTTACTTACCCACCAGAGTGCGCTGGAGCGGAACCATCCGGGTGTCCAGGGTGGTGTGCGCCTCGGCGGTGGGTGCTACCGGCTGGCGGGTTGCGGTCATCTGCGGTGCTACCGTCTAAGCGGCTACAGGCTGTGCCGCCTCCACTGCCGCGGGGGTGCCGCCCTCGGGGGTTTCCTTGGGCTGGTAGGTGACGGTGGCGCGGGTCAGGTTGTTCACCATGTCCAGCTCGGTGATCTTCGCCGAGGTGACGGTGTAACCCAGGCGAGCGCTCAGGTATGCCTTGAGCTCTTCCTCGTCGCTGATCGCACGGTCGGCGGTAACGGTCTGAGTCTGATCGGTAGAGACCGGGGCGCTGCGCGAGTCAAGGACCGCGATCAGGAGGATGAGAGCCGCCATGAGGCCGAAGGCGATGTACGCCGGGCTAATGTTCACACCTGCGATCATGCCGACCGAGAGGGCTACGAAGTAGTAACCCACCTCGCGCTGGCTCAGGGCGGTGGAACGCAATCGGATAATCGACAGGACACCGAAGAGGCCCATACCCATAGCGGATGCGTTCGATCCGGCGGATACCAGCGCCACCGAGACGGTGAAGATGCCGGCGTTGATGACTGCGTAGGAAATCATCAGTTCGCGGTTGCGGTGCCGCACCATGTAGAGGGTGCAGAGGGCTGCGATGGCTATGGCATCGGCGATCGCCATGGTCAGAATAGTCATTGGGTGCTCCAGGTATCGTGTCGTGATGTTCGCGGTGCTTTTTGCTGTCTGTTCATCAGCTTTGGGCTGTGCGTTCTTGGTAGTATCTAGATTCCCGTGCGAGTCTGTGTTTACCCTGTGCTCACCTTAACTTAGAGATAAGTGTTATGTGTCTCTGATAAATAGCCTTGTCAGTAGCGCTATTTGTCCGTAATTTTGTGCTTTTTCGCGTCTCCCTCAGCATCCCCCACAGCCTCAAAAAGCACAAAAAATGGGCTCCCTCCGATATGGAGGGAGCCCATAAAAGCAGCTAAAAACTTAGCGACTAGGCGTTATTATGCCTTCTTGCGCATACGGGTTGCCACGATGGTCGCGCCACCGGCACCCAGAGCAATCAGGCCCAGGCCAGCAGCGGTCATCGCGTCGGATGCACCGGTCTTAGCCAGGGAAGAAGAGTTCTTGGAGGATGCGTTCGAGGAACCGGAGCCCAGGTTGTCGTTCGAGCCGGAGCTCAGCGAAACGCTGTCAGACTTCTTGGAGTTCTCGTAGTTCGGCTGCTCTTCGCAACCCACACCATTGTTATTGGCATCAAACTTCTCACGGAAGTCCGGGTCATCCTTAGAGATAGAGGTGCCGCGGTCTGCCCACACGTCAGCGCAGTTCTGGTACTTGTAGGCCTTCTCGTCCTTTGCGGAGGAGTCGGAAGCCTGGTCAGACTTCTGCTCTTCAGCAGGTGCGGAGGTCTCTTCAGCAGGCTTGGTTTCCTTAGCGTCCTCAACTGCGGGTGCGGAGGTCTCTTCAGCAGGCTTGGGAGCCTCGGTGGTCGGGTCCTGAGTGGGAGCCGGGGTCGAGTCCTCGGAGGGAGCGGGGGTCGGATCCTCGGAGGGAGCCGGAGTCGGGTCCTCAGAGGGAGCCGGGGTGGGCTCTTCGCTAGGTGCCGGAGCGGGCTGCTCTGCAACCTTAATGGTCACGGTAGCCGCCTTACCGCCGCGGGGAACGTCACCGTCCTTCAGGGAGCCGGACAGCAGGTAAATGTCAACGGAAACGCTGCCGTGCAGCTCTTCCTGCCAGGGGATGGTAACGGAGAAGTTGCCAGCCGCGTCAGCGTGGATTTCCAGGTAGTCCTGGCCGTTAATCTTAACTGCACCCTTGTTCAGCTTGAGTGCCAGAACGGAACCGGAGGTGCCGTCAGCGGTCTTGAAGCCTTCGCCACCAATGTTCAGACCCTGACCCTCAATCCATACGTCGGGGGCGATGAACTGTGCAGAGTCTGCGTAGGTGTGGACAACCTGAGGTGCACCTTCAACAGCGAAGGTCGCGGGGACGGAAGTAGCAACGAGGCCACAGCCGATGAGGGCGGTGGCACCGATGCGTGCAATGTTGTTTCGAATGTTCATGCCCCCATTCTAACGAGCGAAGCTTAGGATACCGGCCCCCAAGACGTCAATTTATCATGACCTAACTCACAAAATATATTTTTCTTGAAGGTTTCTTGAAGGCATGGTTGAACTATATAAGCCTTTTGCACCGCCGTGCACACCCAAACTCTCAACCCCACATTGAAGAAACTAGCAAGTACATACCCCATCCCATCAGCACAACCCAACAGCAAAAAACCACCCCGTTAAACGCGAAAATCCCTTCCGCCTGAACGCTCAAAAGCATTCAGGGGAAGGGACCCTCATGCACACCGCACCCGGCGGCGGCAACAGTTCTTAGGAGTTCTTGCGCTTACGCACAGCAGACACGCCAGCAACACCCAGGCCCAGAGCTACCAGACCCATACCAGCAATGGTGAAGGCGTTAGAAGCACCGGTGTTAGCCAGAGAAGAGCGCTGAGCGCGGCTCGAAGTGTAGCTGCTCGAAGAGGAGGAGCCGCCGCCCAGGTTGTCCAGGCCGCCCGAGTTACGGGAAGAAGAACCCGAGGAGCTGTTGGAGGAGGAACCGTCGGTCACCTCGCTGTTAATGACCTCGCAGCCCCAATCATTCTTGTCATTATCGAACTTCTGGCGGAAGTCCGGGTGGCTCTTATGCATGGGCGCCAGGCCAGCGGCCGCAACCTCTGCACAGTTCGCGAAGCGAGTGCTCTCAGCCGAAGCAGTCACCTGCTCGGTAGCGGAGGCGGAATCACCCAGCTGATCCTTCGCCTCGTTCGCAACGGCTGCGTTCTGATCAGCAGCAGCCGAAGCCGATGCGCTCGCAGAAGCAGTAGCCGAAGCGGAGGGGGTCGCCACCACAGAAGCGGAAGCCGACGCGGTAGCCGAGGGGCTCACCGAAGCGGTGGCGGAAGCCTTCTCCTCGGCGCGGTCCTTAATCTTTGCATCCACGGAGGCAACAACCTCATCAGCGGCGGTAGCCGAAGCAGAGGGGGTAGCAGATGCGGAAGGCGCCACAGAAGCGGAGGGGGTAGCCACCACGGAAGCGGTTGCCGAAGCAGTTGCCGAAGCGGAAGCACTCGCAGATGCGGTAGCGGAGGGAGTTGCTTCCTGAACGGAGCGAGCCTGAATCTTCACGGTGGCTGCCTTGCCGCCGCGAGCGGTGTCATTGTCCTTCAGGGAGCCGGAGAGCAGGTAGACGTCCACGGAGATACGCTCGTTCAGGTCGTCCTGCCAGGGAATGGAGACGGAGAAGTTGCCCTTCTCGTCAGCCTGAACTTCCAGGTAGTCCTTGCCGTCAATCTTGACGGAGCCCTTGTTCAGCTTAATGGCGATAACGGAACCGGAGGTGCCGTCCTGAGTCAGGAAGCCTTCGCCGGTAATCTTCAGGGTTTCGCCCTTGTACCAGACCTCAGAAATGTGGGAAGTAGCCTTGTCGGAGTAGACGTGAGTGACGGATTCTTCACCGTTCTGAGCGAACGTTGCGGGGATTGCGGTGACCGCCAGACCGCAACCAATCAGGGCGGTGGCACCGAAGCGAGTGATAGTGTGTCGAATGTCCATCCCATCATTTTATCCCCGCACTCTGGGTGTATCCGCCTGTCCAGGGGCTATTTGCAATGACTTGCAACACAAAATAGCACTTTCGTGCAGTTAATGACGGGCCAGCTACGGGTCAGTGCACGCGCGGCAAAATTCACCGGGTGCCGGCGCCACGTAGTTGTGTCAGTGCTACCTAGTCGTCAATTTCGTCGAGCATGAGCTCAAGCGCCTCACCCACGCCGGTGCGCCACAGGTAGGTAGCCTTCGCATCCGCACGACCGGGGCCGCCATTGATGACAGCGACCGGCTTGCCGGCACGCAGAGCCTCCAACACAATCTTGTAGCTACTCATAACCGCCACCGAGGAGCCCACCACCAGCAGCGCCGAACATTCAGCGAGCATGGCGTCCTTGAGCGCCTTACGTTCGGCGGGCACGGACTCACCAAAGTACACCACATCCGGCTTGAGGCGGGTCGAACCACAGCCAAGGCAGGGCACCATCTGAAAATCGCGGATATAGCGGTCGTCCAACTCCACATCGCCATCAGGGTTCACGCGCAGCTCTTCGTCTTCAAGGCGCGCCAGGTAGCCGAGGTTCGCAGCATCCAGGCGTGTATCCAGGCTTTCGCGACTCTCGTCCTGCCCGCAGTCCAGGCACACAATACGAGAGAGGTCGCCGTGCAGCGCCAGCAGGCGGCAGCTTCCAGCGCGGGCATGCAGCCCATCCACGTTCTGCGTAATCACGCCGCTCACGGCACCCAACTGTTCAAGCTCGGCGAGCGCATAGTGGGCGCGGTTCGGTTCGGCGCGGCGCATGCGGCGCCAACCAACGTAGGAGCGCGCCCAGTAGCGTTGGCGGGCTACGTCATCGTAGCGGAATTCCTGGTAGGTCATGGGGCGGTGATCGTGCAGGGATCCGCCGGGGCCGCGGTAGTCGGGGATGCCGGATTCGGTACTCACGCCCGCGCCGGTGAGCACGAGAACCTTACCCGCTTTGAGTAGCTTGGCAATACCCGCGGAGGCGTATTCTTCGTCGTGCGGGGTGGCGTTCTCAGAGACAACGCGCTGAATCGAGCGGATTGCGGCACGGTGCACGGAGGCGATTTCTTCGCGCTGCTCACCGGCGGCGGCGAAGTTCTGGTGGTCAGTCCAGCGGTCCATTCTTCTCCTCATGCTCTGTGTATTAGTGCGGTCAGCGCGGTTCTAACGCGTTAAACGGCTGTGGGGCACCCCTTTCGAGGGTACCCCACAGCCTATTTTGTATGGTTTCGAATGTGCAAACTCAGCCACAGGCTAAGTCCGCCCAGCAGACCGGTTAAGCTTAGTTCTCAGCCTGCTGCTCACGCTCGGAGGTCACCGACAGGCCGTCGCTGGCAACGTCCGGGTTCACGTCCACGGTCACGGTGTCGCCGTCGTGGATAGCGCCGGAGAGGATGCCGCGAGCCAGGCGGTCGCCAATCTCGCGCTGAACCAGGCGGCGCA
>ERZ773046.675-NODE-675-length-21280-cov-8.718822_pt1 | contig 21280 bp, 21 predicted proteins | sample MGYA00580634_ERZ773046 | MGnify/ENA primary metagenome ERZ773046 (study PRJEB29015, sample SAMEA2738127) | human oral metagenome | biome: human oral; feature: human-associated habitat; material: saliva | place: China | collected 2159 ... | reverse complement strand
GGCTATTGAAAATGAAGCACGAGCTATACAGTTTTTGTCCGACCCGCCTGCCGACCTGGCAAAAAAGGCAATTTGCAAGAGCTGGGCCAATCTGGAATACATTCACAATCCGTCACGAAAACTCATTACAACGGCCCTTTCCTATTCCGGGTGGGCCATTAAATATGTACGTGACCCGGATGAGGCCTTGCAGCTGGAAGCCGTGAAAAAAAACTTCGACGCCGTTAAGTACATTGATAATCCGTCACAGGAAATTCAAGAGGCGGCAGCCGCTCAAAGTTATGCTGCTTTACGGTATATTGATGATCCCGTGTTTTCTGCTGAAGCCTTGGCTGTAAAAAACGATGAACAGGCTCTACGCTTCATCAAAAATCTGACAACGGAAAAGTTTATCGCCTTATTTAAGATTAACAGCCTCATCTTAAAATATATGCCGCCCAATTTCGCCATTGCCGTCGATGCCGTAGAAGAGGCTCTGTGCCAAGTTATCGGCAGCGAAGAAGTAGATGAAAAATATATTCGCGATTTACTGAATAATCACAGTATCGGTCGTACCGTATCTACCATGCCCATTGACGTCATTGCCCTGATTGATGAATACGGCAGTCCTAAAGCGCGGCGAATTACAGTTGATGAAAAATTAAAATTTACCTAACCCTTAAGAGGTGTGCATATGAATTATACGGAAACCTTAGAAAGTGTCGAACTCGTTTTATCTGCCGGCCAAGTACCCCTTATCGTCGGCAAAACGGGTATCGGTAAATCTGCGTTGGCCCGCGAGTTGGCCGAGCGTCTCAAGGCGCATCTGGTCTATATTGACGGCAACTTGTTAAAAGAAGGGGAAATCGGCGGCCTGCCTCTTATCGATGATTTTACAAAACGAACGAAAGACGGCAAATTGACGCACGTAAAAACAACGGTATACGCAGTCCATAGCAAGCTCCGCGAAATAGACGGATACTTGGAGAAAAAAGAACCCGTCTTGCTCTTTATCGATGAAATAAATCGTTCCGAACATGCGGTTCAGCAGGAACTGATGAATCTTATTTTAAATAGAGAAATCAACGGGTATCATCTGGACTCGAGTGTCTCCATCTTAGCGGCCATGAACCCTGCCGATTCGCAGGATTACGAGGCTGTCGATATGGATGCGGCTCAAGAAAATCGTTTTGTCTGGCTATATATGGAAGCGGACCCGTATCAATGGTTGTCCTGGGCCGCTGAAAACAATATTGACGACAAAGTTTGTCAATTTATTTCCACCTATCCTGAATACCTCGTTCGTGCAAATGAAGACGATATAGATGCTACGCCGCGAAGCTACGAGCGTATTTCCGCTCTCTATCGCCGCTATATAAAGCAACAAAACGTGCGTCGCTCCGTTTTTTATAATGTCGTTCGAGGTAATGTAGGCAAAGTCATTGCCGAAGAGTTTTTAAATTTTATTGAAAGCGATTACACGCCCCTAATCACATACGAAGACGTCTTTGCCGGCTCTTCTCTGTCTGATGACATAAGAGAACGGGTAGTAGCGGAAACCCATACACGGCTATACATAAGTGCTCGCAATATTTTGAATCGTCTGAGCAAGGCTTTACAGGAAAAAACAATTGACGGCCAATTTGCCGTATCTCGCTTTGTTACCTTCTTGCAAACCTATCCTGTCGATTTGGCGGTTGCCGTCATGAAAGATATCCGTAATACTATGCCGGCTATCTACGAATACGCTCAATATAATGACGATTTTATTGATATGTATTTTGCGCCCTTCCGACGCCGGAGATAATCTATGAACAAAACACCTGTCGACATCGATCAGGAGGCCATTCTCCTTTTCCACGACCTTGCCGAGCAACGGGATAACTATGCGCGCACCGATGAAAAAGCCGGTTTTACCGTTTCATCCGAATTCAGGCACCGCTTCTTTTCTCTTTTAGATATGCTGAACCTTCGTCTTATTGATGACAGGGATAACTTTTTCGGTTATTTTCTCTTCCAAGCCGACAGGGACTTGCGGTTTCAACTGGACAGTCCTACGGGAACAACATTCAAAAACGGCCGCTATACCCTCTATTTTAATCCCTATCTGTTTCTACAGCTGACTGCGGAACAAATGGAAAGCGCCGTTAAGCACGAGGTTCTTCATATTCTCTCTCTTCATCCCTTGCGGACCAAAGACCTGAAAAAACGCTTCTCTCCTCTGGCTGTAGATTTAGCCATGGATATTGTCGTCAATACCTATTTGGCCCCCCTACCGTCCGATGCCGTCACCTTGGCGGTCGTCAACTTGCAGTACGGTCTCTCTATGCCCTTATTCGAATCTCTCGAATACTATGCGGAAGAGATTCAGTGCGCCCTGAATAAGCGACCTAAGACGGATGCCTTTACGGACATGAAAAGCGGCGAAGCTTTCTTCTCTGAACGCTTTAACATTGAGCACAGCCATGACATTTGGGAAGAAAGCGACGAGGTCGATGAAAAAACACTTGTTGAATTTACGAAAAAAGCCGTCGACGGAGCCAGAAAAAGCAAGCCCAATGCCTATTTGGCATCCCTCATGGCAGCCCTGGATCGCGCCGTCAGTGACAGGCCGTGGTACGAATACTTAAAAAAAGTAGTGCGCACCGTAACGGCCAATTATAAGAAAACGACGACGAGGCGCAATCGCCGGCAACCGGAACGTCTGGATCTTCGTGGCGAATTGCGTAATAAAAAAGCTGCCGTTACCATTGCCTTGGATATTAGCGGCAGTATCGGAGATACAGAATTCCGCCAGGCTATGGAGCAAGTACTTCAAATTGTAAAGACCTGTGACCATGATCTGACAATCATTGAGTGTGATAACGAAATTCGCCGTATCTACCACATTGAAGACCTTACAGACCTGCAGGAGCGATTTCCGAAGCGAGGCGGCACGGCTTTTGCCCCTGTTATCGAGTATTGTAATGCCCACAAGCCGGATATTCTTCTTTTTTTCACGGACGGCAAGGGGGAAGAAAAGCTTCCCGTACCGCCTAAGGGATATCCGATTTTATGGCTTCTCACGGGAAAAGACGGCATACTCTCCTTGAAAAAGCCGTACGGAAAAATAAAAAAATTACAGTCCGCCGAGCCTCAAGACGCTCCTTTTGATTTCGATGCAGTCGAAAAAGGCGGCTTTTCCATGGCTAACCAAGAACGCTCCGGTGCCCTGCACGAATTAATACGGGGATAATTATGAAAAGACCCGCTCACTTACAATGAGCAGGTCTTTTCTTTTACTTGTATAAGGGTAAAACATCTTCTCGTCGAACACCCAATTGAGAAGGCATAGAAGAAGGAAAATGCTCCTTCGGAAATCTCCACCATAGATCTTTACTATTAACGCACTGATTGGCATAACGGAATTTAATTACCCATTCAAAAGGTTGTTCCACACATTCCGTTACCACAATAGGCTGTTCATTTTCATTTCGCTGTGACGAAAAGCTGTGAGCCCTGACACCGACAGCGCAAAGTCCGTCTTGTACCTCATCTTCCGTATGTAACACTACATTCCAAGACGGCACGAAGACATCATGGGATCCTCTTTTTTCCGCATCGGCAATATTCTTACACCCCGTAAGGACCGCTGCCGTCACGGTCTGAGGCCTGGTAAAGACCGCGTGCGTCTTACCGAATACTTCAAGCTTACCTGCCGACAAAACGGCGATGCGATCACAAAGCTGATAAGCTTCATCACGACTGTGCGTTACGAGAACAACATCCTTTTGAAACCGAGCCAAGGTTTCCTTCAATTCGATGACAAGGCGTTCCTTTAAGTAGCTGTCCAATGCACTGAACGGTTCATCAAGCAACAATACGTCGGGTTCATTGACAAGTATACGAGCCAATGCCACACGCTGTTGTTGCCCGCCTGAAAGCTGTCCGGGTTTACGTTCTTCCAACCCCGTAAGGCGCAAAGAATCGACAACGGATTTAATGATTTCTCTCTTTTCCTCTTTACCCGCTTTTTTCCGAATACAGTAAAAGATATTCTCTTTTACTGTCATGTCGGGAAAGAGCGCATAGTCTTGAAATAAATAACCTACCCGTCTTTTCTGTACAGGTACGTCTATGGCCTTTGACGTATCTAAAAGAATTCGGTCGTTGACCGATATATGGCCCTTATCCGGTTTTTCAATGCCCGCAATACTCTGTAAGGTTTTGCTCTTGCCGCAACCGGAAGCACCTAAGAGACCGACAATCCCTCCGGGCGATGAAAAAGATACATCGAGTGAGAAATCGCCCAATCTTTTTTGTACACTTACGTCTATTGCCATGCTCCGCCCCTCCTTTGACGAGCCTTCTTTTCCATCATATTCACGGTCAAGAGCACGACAGCACTGATTATCATATTAATGACAACCCATATAAAAGCACTGTACTCGTCATTGGTTCGCCATAACTGATACACGGTAGTAGAAATCGTAGCCGTATTATTCGGTATATAGCCGATAAGCATACTCGTCGCACCGTACTCGCCCAAGGCGCGAGCAAAAGCCAGGACAACGCCGGCAATGATGCCTTGCTTACAAGCGGGCATGCGGATTCTCCAAAAGATAAACCGTTCCGACAGACCCAAGGTCCGAGCACTCCAAGCCAGGTTTTCATTAAAGCTCTCAAAGGCTCCGCGAGCGGTTCGATACATGAGCGGAAAGGCCACGACTGCCGAAGCGATGACACCGCCATACCAAGTCATAACAAACTGAATACCTATCTGTTTCAGGTAAATACCCAGAGGATGTGTGAGGCCGAAAAAGAGAAGCAAAATCCAGCCGCACACCGTTGGCGGCAAGACGAGAGGCAGGGTAAGCAATACATCTAAAATACCCTTAGCCAACTTCGGTAAGGCGGCAATTTTATAGGCCGCAAAAATACCGAGAAAAAAGACGATGACACAAGAGATGGCCGCTATGCGCAAACTGTTCCAAAGAGGATACCAATCCATGTGTAACGAACTCCTTATACGCGGCTGAAGCCTACGCTTTCAAATACCTTCATAGCTTCATCACTTTGTAAGAATTTTAAGAAATCTTTAGCTGCATCTTGCTGTTTCGAATTCTTCAATACGGCTGCCGGATAAATAACCTGACCGCACATTTCCTTGGTCGCCTGGTCAACAGGTTTCAACTTCGCACTGAAAGCGTCAGTAGCATAGACAACGCCGCAATCGGCACTTCCTTCCAAGACCTGTGTCGTAACTTCTTTTACATTGGAGCCGTATGTAATGTTACCGGCAGATGCAATCGCTTTTTCATCCAAGTTGTAGAATTTCAGGATTTTTTCCGTATACTGGCCGACCGGTACGTCACTATTGCCCATAACCAAACGAACAGAGCCGTCTTTCAACTTAGCCGCCATATCGTTAAAGTTTTGGATTTGCTTGGGATTTCCTTCAGGCGTAACCAATACAACCTTGTTTTCCAACAAGTTAATACGTGTTGCCGAATCTATAAAGTCCAATTTGTCAGGGTTTGCCGTTGCATCTTTCGACCCGTCCAATTGATTCATCTGCTTTTGAGCTGCTGAAATGAAAATATCACACTCTGCTCCGTTTTGAATTTGTTTTTTCAATGTACCCGAAGAATCATAGTTAAATGTAAGTTCTACATCGGGATGCTGTTTTTCATACTCTGTTTTAAGCTGATTCAACGTTTCCGTCATGCTTGCCGCAGCAAATACCGTTAAATGCACTTTTTCTTTCCCTCCTGTCGATTTAGAACCTTCCTGCTGTCCGCCGCAACCGATAAGCCCCACTGCCAAGGCCGCCATAACAGCTAAGCCTACCGCTTTTTTCCAGGTCTTCATATTGAGACCCTCCTATAGAAAATTTATTTTCTGGCACAATCAGATGCCCCGTACCGCAATAAATCCAGCGGATGAGCGATAGTGCTTAAAAATACGTCCAAACATTCATCGCAAGCCTTGGGACTTCCCGGCAAGTTTATTATTAGTGTACCCTTACGAAGAACACTCGTGGCCCTTGAATACATGGCCCGTTTCGTAAACTTCATCGATTCGGCTCGCATGGCTTCGGCAATTCCCGGAACCATACGATCCGCCACGGCCAGAGTCGCCTCAGGGGTCACGTCAGTCGGTGCGAACCCCGTACCGCCTGTTGTCAAAATAAGATCTGCTTGTCGTTGATCGGCTAGGCGAATTAATTCTTTCTTCAGTTTTTCTTCATTATCGGGTAAAAGCAAGGTCTCCATAACTTCGAAACCTTCCTTTTCCAATCTTTTTACAATAAGCGGGCCGCTTTCGTCTATGCGTTCCCCGCGACTGCCCTTATCGGACAAGGTGATAACGGCCGCTTGATAGGGACGCGGGCCTTTACGCTCTTCAATGACCAGTTCATCACCGCAATGCAGTGTTCCGCCCTCAAGGACGCGTGCAAATACGCCTTCTCTCGGCATAATACAGTCACCGACGGAATGATAAATGGCACAATGAGTATGACACTCCTTACCGATTTGCGTCATTTCCAAAAGTACGTCCCCGGAGCGCAGCAAGGTCCCTACCGGCAAGGTAGCAAAATCAAATCCCGAAACAACCAGGTTTTCGCCGAAGGCTCCGAAATCAACATGAGCTCCTTTTTCTCTAAACGCATTTATCTTATCGGCAGAAAGAAGACTCACCTGACGATGCCACTTACCACCGTGTGCATCACCTTCAATTCCCCAATGGACAAGAAGATTGGCTTCTTTTATCGGCTCCTTCTGCACGCCTCGTTTTCTGCTTATACAAATAGCTTCTATCTTTCCCATATTATCACCCACCGATTCGATTCATCGTCTTATTTTCCGTTATTTCCCCGATATGAGAGAAACAATGGCCTTGCGGTTTGCTTTTGACGGCACGTGTCAGAGCCGCTGTCAAACTGTCTCCGGAACCGCCGCGTAAGACAGCTTTGAGGTCGATACCGCTGTCATAGCACAGACAGGGCTTCAAAAACCCGGTACTCGTCAACCGCATACGATTGCATTCATCACAGAAGCGATGAGTATTGGCGGCAATAAAGCCTATATACCCTTGCAGCAAACTGCTTCCGTAATAAACGGCCGGCCCGTTTCCTCTTACATCCCGGCGATAGGCCAAATCAGGATATTCTGCTTGTAATATCTGCAAAACTGCATCCTCTGTCGGGCCTTTTTCAAAGCGACCGAAGCCGATAGGCATAACTTCTATAAAACGCACATCAACAGGCATCTCTTGTGCCAAATGTGCCAGGCGTAAGATCTGGCTTTTCGTTTCACTGAGAAGAACCGAGTTGATCTTGGTCTTAAGTCCGGCAGATACGCAAGCAGCTACGGCATCTACAACCGCATCCACTCCGTCCGTTCCTGTCAAGCGATGAAACTGTTTGCGATCCAATGTATCGAGACTGATATTAATACCGTCCAATCCCATATGTTTAAACTCTTCTATATGCTCTTTTACGAACATGCCGTTCGTCGTAAGCGTAACAGTCTCTACCCCGTCCGTTTCTTTTAAACGTCGCATAAAGTCGACACAGCCCTTACGCACCAGCGGTTCACCGCCCGTAATCTTAAATTTTCGAATGCCTAGGCGAACGGCCGCTTCACAAATACGTAAGATCTCCTCATACCGCAAGATTTCTTCATGTTCCACATCGGGAACGGGGTCGGGCATACAATAGCGGCAACGAAAATTACACTTATCCGTTACGGAAATGCGCAAATAGTTTATATTTCTCCCCGACTTATCTTTCACGGTTTTCACCGCCTTCGTTAAACAAGAAGGGACCGCTCTTACCGCCCGTCTTTTCTTCTAAATGCACCTCGGAAATGACCATTCTCTTATCGACGGCTTTGCACATGTCATATACGGTCAGTAGAGCCACGGATGTTCCCGTAAGAGCTTCCATTTCAACACCGGTCTTACCTTCACAATAAACCCGACATTGTGCTTCAACGGCACGTGTCTCATCATGAAATACGAAATCTACCGTGCACTTGGTAATCAATAAATTGTGACAAAGAGGTATCAAGGAACTTGTCTTCTTTGCCGCCATAATTGCCGCAATACGGGCTGTTCCCAAAACATCTCCCTTGGTGACTTGGCCGCTTTTGACGGCTTTGTAGCACTCATCGTTCATGAAAATCCGACCAGTCGCCAAAGCCATACGTGATGTAACTTGTTTATGTCCCACATCAACCATGAGAGCATTTCCTTTTTCATCAATATGTGTAAATTTTGCCATGCATCACACCTACTTACCGAACCCGCAATTGGGGAAGGTACAGACGGGACAGTCCAGGCATAACCCGCCCTCACCCATACGCGCCAAAGTCACTGCATCCAATTCCGTACCGGACATCAAATAAGGCAAAGCCAAATCGAAAATCGTCCGTTTTGCATACATAACGCACCCGGGCAAACCGACAACAGGACGGGCATCTGTCGTATACGATAAAAGAAACATGGCTCCCGGCAAAACCGGTGCGCCGTAGGAAACTATGCGATTTCCCGTGTTTTTAATGGCTAAAGGAGTTCTGTCATCAGGATCGACGCTCATGCCGCCTGTACAGAAAACAGCTTCCATCCCTGCTGTCAACATGTCCTTAATAGCAGCTGTAATGCCATCGGGATTGTCGGGAAGGACGGTATGCATTTCCACGCGAGCCCCGAATTCTTTTACCTTGTCATAAATGACGGGCGAAAAGGTGTCTTCAATTCGTCCGTAAAAAACTTCATTTCCCGTCGTAACAAGACCTACCCTTTTAACCTTAAACGGGCGGATATTCATTAACGGTTTTCCAGCCACCGCTTTTTTTGCCGCTTCCATCTTTGCTTTCTCAATGACCAGCGGAATTACTCGCATACCGGCTAATTTATCACCTGTATGTACAGTAAAACCGCTGTGTCTGGTAGCAACCATCATTTCACCGAGACCGTTGATAATATTTAATCGCCTCGTATCTATTTCCAACATGCCGTCACAATCGGCAATCAAGTCGATCTTGCCTTCCTTCGGCTCTGTAGCATGCATTCCCGCTCCCATAGTAAGATCTCTCAGTACAGCGGCGCCTTCGTCTTCGTGCATCATTTGCTCGTCATTTTCCCAAACAAAGAGCGTATCCTTTCCGACTGATAAAAGGACAGGTATATCTTCTTTTTGCACCACATGACCCTTACGAAAAACCGGGCCCTTGGAGACGCCGCGAATAATCTGTGTAATATCGTGACAGAGAACCTGACCTACGGCCTCTTCCGTTTTTATCCGTTTCATAGCTTGTATTGCCTCTCTGAAAATTTCTCCATAGTGTAAACAACCGGCTCTCGACGTGAATGCCGGAGCCGGTATTACATGATTATTGTAACCTATTTTATTATAAATAGCCAGTATCCAAACGCAAGTACTTTTCTTCACAAATGGCTATTCTATGCCTTTTTCTTGGGGTAACACTTCTTGTACACTGCCCCCACGAGAATACAACCACCGATAATATTTCCAATCGTGACGGGAATCAGGTTGTTAATAAAGAAGTTTCCCCACGTAAGAACGGACGTATCTATCCCTTTAGCCACTGCCGCCGCCGCATAGACAGGGTCTCCTGCGGCAAAAATCCCCGCCGGAATGTAGTACATATTGGCAACACTATGCTCGAAGCCGCATACAACAAACAGAAAGATGGGAAGGTATACAGATGCAAGCTTTTCCGTTACGGAGCTGCCGCCGGCGGCAATCCAAACGGCAACGCAAACCAGGAAGTTACAGAATATGCCGAGAATCAAAGCGCTTAAAGGAGCTAAAGACACTTTAGCGACTGCTGTTTTCATAGTAACCAAGGCCACCCCGTTGCCGAACAGAGAGTACTGATGGGCTTGTGTCATCAAAAAAGCTACTAAAATAGATCCCACAAAGTTACCGATATACACTAAAAACCAGCAACGAAACATTTTCTTCCACGAAATAGCCCCTTCACCGGCACTGATAATCATGAGACAGTCACCGGTAAATAATTCCGACCCGGCAAGAACTACCATGGCAAGACCTGCGGGGAAAATCATAGAGCTCACAATTTTGGCAAGTGACGGATTTTCAATCATACTGCTGCCCGTATTGGCGCCTACAGCCGCCAATGCGATGTACATCCCTGCCAACAAAGCTAATAAAAGTGCCTTGTGTAAGCAAAGATCCGCCTTGCCTTTACCGATGTCAATAAACTTTTCCGAAATTTCCTGGGGAGAAAACATAATAATGATACCTCCTTGCTCTAACCTATTAGAAATAAGCAAATATAATATGAGTTCAGGTTATAGTATACATCTTTATAAATTTTCGTCAATACAAGTTTTTTTGTAATTTTTTTTTGCAACGCCGCCAAAATATGATAGGATTCTTTAAAAGGAAGATTTGAAACGAGGTGGTTTACCTTGAAAAGACATGATAAAATTCCCAACTTATCGCTTTTAATCTTAGCCGGCGGCAAAAGCAGTCGCATGAAAAAAGATAAGTCTCAATTGCCCTGGCAAGATTCGACAACGTTGACTCATATGCTGACAAATTCTTACGTTTATCCCTTTGAACGCACGGTTATTTCCGCAAACAGGATAATAGAACCGCAAGAAATTCCGGACTTTATCCGTCAAAGCTCGATACAAGACGGTCATACAACAGAATACATCCGAAACCGGGGACTTGACACGGAGCGTCACCTTGCTATTGTATCCGACCGTTATTCAGACTGCGGCCCTTTAGGCGGTATGGAGGCGGCCATGAGATTATATCCTTCCGACCGTTGGCTCATCCTGGCCGTGGACCTTCCCTTTTTCGACTTTTCACGGGTGCCTGCTTTGCTGGCTGCCGATGCCTCCGAGTATGACGCTGTTATACCCGTTGTCGACGGGCGAGAAAATCCCTTGGCGGCACTTTATAAGGGACGGGTTTATGAAAAAATCCGTGCAGCCTTGGCCGCCGACGACTACAGAGTTCGAAAAATTTATAATAAAAAGGCGGTTTTCATCGACGAAACGCCTTATGCACGCCAATACTTGAATATGAACACACCCATAGCCTATAAAGAAGCCCTGGCTTGTGCAATTAATCAAAATCGCCCCGTTCCTGTCGTTTCCATCACTGCAGAAACTTCGGGTACGGGAAAAACACACTTGATTACACAAGTCATCAAAGAGTTGTCTGCCCAAGGGTATAGGGTCGGCTATGTTAAAAGCACTCATCATATGTCTACAGGGCCTAAGCGAAACAGCGATACGGATCTGGCGACCCGTGCCGGAGCCGTTTGTACGGCTCTTATCCCGGACGGACCGAAAAAAAGCCGGGCCATAGAGGACGCCGCCTTTTCTATGTCCGTAGATTTGGTCCTCATTGAAAGTCGCCGTCACGGTCTTTTTCCGAAACTTTTGGTTTTACCGCCTGAAGCCGGTGCCGCAGAAGGGGACAATGAAACAGTCGCCTTGGTGACACGACGAAAGGATACAAATTCAGTGCATTTTAATACTTTACACGCTGACAATATTTCTGCCTTGGCGAAATACATAAAACTATTGGCCAATCTGTAAAATTCTTATTTTATCTGATGTTTTAACTATCTCTCCATTTATAAGCCGTAAAAATTTTCGTTTTTACGTGTTGCATATTGAGAAAATTAGGTATAAAATAGACATGTATCAAGATATCCATGAGTAAAACTCATGAGAATTTTTCTTTTGGCGTATAGTTATGTAATTGTTCATCTATACGCTTATTAAAAGAGGTGAATCACCACATGTCTTACGAAACGATTACTACTGTCTGTCCCTACTGCGGTACGGGTTGTCTTATTGACTGTACTGTAGACAGAGAAAATAATCGCGTCATTGAAGCAAAGGGATCGCCGCACGGCGTAAACAATGACGGACGTTTGTGCTTGAAAGGCCTGTACGGCTGGGATTATCTGAATGATCCCAAAATTTTAACCAAACGTATTCGCACTCCCTTAATCCGTCGCGGCGGTAAGGGAGCTCCCTTGGAACCGGCTACTTGGGAAGAAGCCATTCAGTATACTGCCGATCGCTTAAAGGCTATCATCAAAGAATACGGCCCCGACACGGTTATGGGTGCCGGCTCGGCTCGCGGTCCCGGAAATGAAGTAGGCTACTTAACTCAAAAATTCATGCGCGCAGTTATCGGTACCAATAATGTCGACCACTGCGCCCGTATCTGACACGCTCCTTCTGTCGCCGGTCTCGGCGAAACATTAGGTGAAGGCGCTATGTCGTACAGCGTGCCGGAAATCGAAGATGCGGAAGTCATCTTCAACATGGGCTACAATGCAGCTACCTCTCATCCCCTTGTAGCGCGTCGTATTGTACGGGCTAAGAAAAAGGGAGCCAAGATTATTTGCGTTGACCCCCGCAAGACGGAAACAGGTCGTATTGCCGATATTTTCCTGCCCATCAAGGGCGGCACGAACATGCTCTTCCTTTGTGCTATGGCTCATGTCATTGTCACGGAAGACTTGGTTGACCATGAATTTATTGACGCTCATACAGTAGGCTTCGATGAGTACGCCCGGGAAATTGCCGATCCCAAGTACGCACCGGAAGCCATTGCCGAACAGACCCATCTCGATGCGGAAGAAATTCGTAAGGCCGCACGCCTCTTCGCTTCTTCCAAGCATACTATGACGCTCTGGGGCATGGGCGTGACACAGTTCTCCCAAGGCGTTGAATGCGTTATTGCCTGCTCCAACTTAGCTTTAATGACCGGTAATTTCGGTCACTACGCAACAGGTGTAGGTCCCGTACGCGGACAGAATAACGTACAGGGAACTTGCGATATGGGCGTTCTACCGAACGTATATCCGGGCTATCAAAAGGTTACTGATCCGGAAGTTCGTGCCAAGTTTGAAAAAGCCTGGGGCGTTCCCTTATCGCCTGTTAACGGCACGCCGCTGACACACGTTCCCGACAAAGTACTACGGGAATCGGATCCGAAAAAGCAAATTCATGCTTACTATATCATCGGCGAAGATCCGGCTCAGTCCGATCCGGATTTACCGGAAATTCGTGAAACGCTCTCGAAAATCGATTTCGTCGTCATTCAAGATATTTTCTTCAACAAAACCAGTGAATACGCAGACGTTATCTTCCCGGCTACGGCCTGGGGCGAACACGAAGCCGTATACTCGGCCTGCGATCGCCGGTTCCAGCGCGTTCATAAACTCGTGGATCCGGATCCGAACGTCAAGACGGACTGGGAAATTCTCTGCCTTGTAGCCACAGCCATGGGATACCCCATGCACTACAACAACACGGAAGAAATTTGGGATGAAATGATTTCCCTTTCACCGAAATACTACGGGGCTACGTATGAAAAACTGGAAGCCAACTACGGCATTCAGTGGCCTTGCTACACTCGCGACCCGGAAGATAAGGGCACGAAATTCCTTCACGAAGGGGCTACCTTCAACAAACCGGAAGGTAAGGGACATTTCTACTTCTTCCCCTTCACACCTGTAAAGGAAAAAGAAACGGAAGAATTCCCCTTATCCTTGTCTACAGTCCGCGAAGTCGGTCACTACTCTGTCCGTACCATGACCGGTAACTGCCGTCTCTTGCGCTCCCTCGCCGACGAACCGGGCTTCATTCAAATGAACCCCGACGATTGCGAAGCTTTGGGCATTAAAGACGGCGAACTGGTGCGTGTCTTCTCGCCTCGTGGTCAAACGATTACGAGAGCTTTGCCGACAGAGCGTGTATCCAAGGGCGCTACGTATATGACCTATCAGTGGTGGGTCGGTGCGTGCAACGAATTGACTAACGCCAAACTCGATCCGAAGAGTAATACACCGGAATTCAAATACTGTGCCTGCCGCGTTGAAAAAATCGACGACCAAAAAGCAGCCGAACAGGAAGTTGTGGAACGATACAAAGAAATTCGCCGCTTAACGGGCGTTCTCGAAGAAACGGAGGCGGCATCGAATGAATAAATTCATCAAATCGGATCCTATGCTGTGCATCGGCTGCCGCACCTGTATGATTGCCTGCGTTGTCAATCACACGGGAAAGAATGTATTCAACATGGACCCGGACAGCTACGACTTTACGCCGCGTGTCCAAATTCAAATTACCAAGGACATGACAAAGCCCGTACAGTGCCGTCAATGCCCTAAGCCCAAATGCATGGAAGCTTGTCCTTTTAACGCCATTTCCATGGGTGAAGACAGTGTTATCCTCGATCAGGATATTTGTAAAGGTTGCGGCAAATGTGCCAAGGCCTGCCCCTTCGACGGTATTACGATGGCACGCATTTACCATGGCGATACAAAGGGTCGTCCTTTCCGCCAATTGGCTTTTAAATGTGACCTGTGCCACGGTACGGAATCAGGCATTCCCGCCTGCATCGAAGCATGTCCTACGGAAGTATTCACACTTTTCGACCCGGCAGAAGCGGCGGCCAAGGCCAAGGCAGCCTTAGCGGCTAAGCAAGCTGCAGCATCGAAAGCATAACAGAAAGGTTCAGCTTATGACTCCCATATCAGTAAAAGAAGTAAATCGTATATGGGCGGATGTACTGACCACGACAACAGTCGGGACGGAAACAATCCGTCCCGATCTTGCGTTGGGGCGAATCCTCGCCGAAGATATACATGCCGCCGAACCGTATCCCCCTTTTCGTAAGTCTCCTTTTGACGGCTATGCCGTTCACTTCGAAAAAGATCGCACAGACTATGAGGTCTTAGCGACCCTCGGTGCCGGCGATGTCTATGACGGCACGGTAAAAGAAGGGGCTGCCGTTCGTCTTATGACGGGCGGAGCCTTGCCTGACGGAACGGACACCATTGTCATGCAAGAACAGGTTTCCGCTACAGCCGACGGAAAGAGTATTCATCTTAACCTGCCCGTGCAAAAGGGTGACAATGTCATTCCTATCGGTGAGGAATGTACGACAGGTGACTTAATTCTCAAAGCCGGGTCCGTCCTGACTGCCGGTGCCATGTCGGCAGCTGTCGGCATCGGTCATACGGATTTAACGGTCTACAAGGACTTGCGAGTTCTCTTTATTACGTCGGGCCAAGAATTAGTCATGCCGGGAGAACCGCGCAACGGAGCACAGATTTATAATTCCAATGCCTACCTGTTTGCCGGTCTTTTGCGTGAATACGGTTTCGGACAAATCGGCTACATGCACGTAACGGACAAGGCGTCCGAACTGGATACGGAAATTACCCGTATCTTCTCAGCCTCTATGGAAGTCGATATAATTATCAGTACAGGCGGCGTTTCCGTCGGTCTCTTCGATTCCATGCCGCAAATTTACGAACGCATCGGCGCCCGTAAATTATATGACCGCGTGACCATGCGTCCCGGTTCCGCGTCCTTTGGCGGAGTCATTGAAAGGAAAGGTAAAACCGTCCCTATTCTCGGCTTATCCGGCAACCCGTCGGCAGCTTTTAACGCCTTTCATCTCATTGCCTTGCCCATACTGCGTCGTCTCCGCGGCGAGGAACAGACAGCTTTACCGGAACTTGATTGCCGTATGAAAGAAGGATTGCATAAAAACAACCCGGTCGATCGCTTCGTCCAAGGCACGGTTTCATATGAAGACGGTATCCCCTTCTTTACACCCTTGGAACGAGCCACGGCAGGCTCCTTATTCGGACCGGCTCGTGCCGACGCTCTCGCCTTTATTCCCAAAGGTGCCCCTCCTGCGATGGAAGGAACGACTGTAAGAACCGTATTGCTGAAAAAATAACGGACAAATGCTAAAAGGGAGTGACCTGTAGGTCACTCCCTTTTCTTATTTATACTAAAATATATTTCCCTAGAAAGACACTCTTTCAGGATGTGTATATAGGCGGAAAGAGTCGGGACGCAGGCCGCATACAACCGTAATCCCGTATTCATTCGCCAATTTTAAACCCAAGGCCGACGGCAAGGCCCTGGATGCAATTAAATGCACGCCCATACCGTGTACCTTGGAAATAACGGACTGAGGTACGCGACCGCTGAAGATAAGCATCACATCGGAGACATCGATTTTTTTATCTTCTACAATCCCTCTCAAACGGTCTAAAACATTATGACGGCCAATATCTTCAGCATAGGCCAGGACTTCACCGTTACGTACTAATGCACCTTCATGAACGCCGTGAGAAGCATGATGAGCCGCCGACAACGAATCAAGTAAGCCGCCGTAACCGCAAATTACATCGGCATTTACAGAACCCAATCTATCTGCCGGAGGCGCCGGCATTTCATGAGCTTCCGCCGTCGTCTTAACGAGAACCTTTCCGTCTTCTACAACCAAAGACTCAATATCGGCATATGTGGGAATAAGGCCTTCAGCCAGGATGTACCCGATAGCTAAATGGTATATATCCTGAGGCGAGGAAATAAGCATTCCCCGTTCACTACCGTCAATAATAACGGGCACCATGACTTCCTGAGAAATGGGGGCCGTCTTTTCTTCCTTACCCCTTTTCGTATAGTAATCGACATATGAAATCTCCGAGCAGGGAGAAAATTTTAAGACATCACTTTCTTCTACCTTTTTTACTTGCATACTTAAGTACCTCTGTTTTCAAATTTATTTAAATTCCTCTATATTATAACATACTCAAATCCACATACAGCTATATAATCAATAAGATGGAGCAGAAGATACTTCTTATCTTCTGCTCCATCTTATTTAATAAAAAATTGTATTCGTATTATTAAAACCCCCACTATCTATTTTACAGCGCTTTTATCCGCTTACTCATACATACAGAAGTTTCAAAAACTCCACAACACAACTCTTTCTTTTTGCATGCGTCACACTTAACCGGATATATTTTTTTCCATGTAGATATGCTATCTCTTGCTAGGAATCGTATGCTTTCGGATAACAGACAAAGAGGAATGTTATAGATAGAAACCAACATTCCTTTCCTATAAAGCATGACTCCGGACTTACCTAATACGTCTTTGTAGTCATACGGATCAATCCAAAAGTCTTTATACCTCTTCGCAGCATACCCACTATATTCCATTCCCATAATCGCGACATGGCGAACAAAGGGCATATTTCTGGCAATATACTCGCACAAATCATTTAGTAGTCCAACTGTTTCGGCAAACAAAACTGTCCGAATCTCGATCATTTGGTTTAGTTTAAATAAATTAAAAATTCCGGTTACTGTTTCTATAAATGCACCTTTAGCCCCAACAATATAATCATGCTGTTCATAGTTGGCCGAGTATAAAGGAATACAAAATAATATTTTAACGTGCCCTACCTTTTTGAGTTCTCTCACAAACTCCATATTCTTAAATGCACGGCCATTCGTCAGAAAAGAAATGGGGATATCCGGATACAATTGATGTGCCTTTCTCAGGAGCTGAATAACTTCCTCCGGAAAAATAGTAGGTTCTCCCCCCGTAATCCCAATATGTTTTACGTTCTCCGGAATTAGTTCCAATATACGTAAGTTTAAATCTAATAGATGCCCTGATTTATCACATACTTGAGGGCACATTATGCATGCACTGTTGCATTGATTAGTAATAAACAAGGTTAAATCTTCCCATTGAGAACGATATAAAATGGATACTACCCCATTCGGCATAATGGACACAATATCTGATTCCTGATACTGTAAGAAATCATTAGGGGGAAGTTCAAACTGTTCCTCCTGATTCATACAAAGAATTCTACCTTTTAATATATGAATTTTTCCAACACAAGGCTTGGTTATCTCTAGATTTTCAACTTTTGAATTTAGCATAATCTTTCCTATCTATTAAATCCATGATAAGAAGGTCTTATTAATACGCTCATCATCAAGGCTTAACAAGTAAAAAATATAATCCAATATTCCTTTATTTTTCTTACAAAAGTTACTTTCAGGTCGATGTCCTTCCAAAGTTTTATCTTCAACATAATACCGAACAGGGTCTGCTCCACAATAGAGTTGATAAGCACAAGTAGCACATTCCGGTAAGCACTCTACACAAGAGGCCTTTACAATTTCTTGCGCAAGTTCTCCTTTAAACATTTCATCCCAGTCATTTTCTTTTACATGTCCTAAACAAAATCGCTTATCTCCACGTCTTGCTAACATTCTCCCCTCATCAGAAGCGTACACATATCCATCATAATCATAAATTACACCACTAATGATATTCCCACATGGCGATTGCAGATCTACAAATCCTGTACTAAATGGGGTTAGAATCCTCTCTAACAGTAACGCCGCATAATATTCTACGAAAAAATATCCTTCTATATTTTTCTCAATAATATAGTTTAAAGCTGTCTTGTAAGCCGCAATAAATTCATCTGTACTATATCCCAATGTATCCATATTATCAATAGCATTTCCATAGGGGTTAAGGGCTCTAATAAATACTCCTTGAAACCCTTTCCTTATATACTCATCCACTACTTGAGGTAATTGGCCCAAATTAGTTCTGCTAACTGTTAACAGAGGAGAAGCCCCATCCTTTCCCAGCACAGCACGTGTTAGTGATAATTTTTCTTCAAATACATCATATCCATCAATTTGTCCTCGTGGTATTCGATTATGATTTTGAATAGCCTTATCTCCATCAAGAGATGTCGAAATCATTATTCTGTGTGCTTTGCAATATTCTAAAATATCTCTAGTCACCAAGGTTAAGTTTGTACAAATAACAAACTCTAATCGTCTTTTGGCTACCTTATTAACAATCTGAGCATATTCAACAATATCTTGTATAACAGGCCAATTTAATAATGGTTCCCCTCCCTGAAATTCTATTTTTATAATCGGTGATGGCGATTCAAAAATCTTATCAACAATACACTTAGCATTATCCCAACCCAAATCTAAGTTACTTTCATTTTCTTGAACACTACTTGCATGACAATATCTACAACTAAAATTACATCGCGCTGTTACAACAATCATATGAAGTGATGTAAAGTCCTCTAAATAAGCTTTCCTGCTTTTCAGTTGATTGGCTAACAAGCTTAATTGTATCCCAATATCATTGTTGTCTGCTAAAAACTGTTTATTTTTAAGCCTATTATATAGCAAACTCCCTATTCTAATTTTATTGGATAATATTAGATCAAACTCTTCTTTCTTAATAAATAAATATTCCCCGCCTTGATTTACCAACAGGATGTAACCAGTAAGTGTTTCCGTAAAAAAAAATGGTAAGAGCTGTCGATTGGGATTTACTTCCATTACTCTATCCCTCCTACCCTTTCAAAGGCTTTCCTATATATAATCTCTCTTAATTTTCCAAATCTCTCCTCTAAATCAATCTGCACTTGTTTCTTTAACGCTTCATTACAGAACTCCCCTAACAAATCCTCCAGCTTATCGGCATCAACTTCATACTTTAATTTAAACCAAACACCAACCGTATCATGATCAACTTCATCAATTTTCACATAGCACTGTTCCGTAAACATATCTGCGGCATACATAATAGCCTTAGGTTCATAAAATTCTTTCTTTAATTCAACAAAATAAATAAATTCACTTTCTTTGCGGATAAAATAATTTTTCATATTAAATTCCCAATGCTTGTTTCATTTTTAAATAAATCCGTCCATTTTGAGGTAACCCATGTCGAGCCTGAAAATCATAAATAGCAGCAACCAACTCAGGCGTTCGACCATTGTTCCCATTAAAAATATATCCCTGACGTTCTAATCCCATTCGAATAATATCAAGATTAGTGCTGTTCAGATATGCCTCTGTTTGCCAATCTACAATACCTGTTGCTGACAAACCATATTCAATTTGAAAATTTTTAATAGCTTGTATAGTATTAGGACCTTTCTCCCCATCCACACTACCTACAGAATAACCGAGATTATTAAGTTGTCTTTGAATTGCATCAATCTCCATAATATCACTCGGTGTAGGAGGCACAATATAAGTTGAATTACTTGATCCACTACTATATCCACTGTACGAACTAGAATAATGTGAATAATGTGATCGATGAGATGAGTGAGACCGATGGCTATAATGCGCCATTTCTACAAATCCATTAGAAAAAATACCATCTAGAGTATTAGTAATTTTCTTTTTGCCATCAGTATTCTTAGATTTAAAACTATGACCTTTGAACAGATTTAAATTTATAGCTTCATTGCGATTAAAACTCGGCAACCCTGAATTATACTTCTCCCATGCAGATGCAGTTGTTGGTAACCCAATTTGTCCCACAATCCAAGATGCCATGGTCATAACCGTGAGCCACATTTTTTTGCTTGTCTTCATTTGAAAACCTTCTTTCTTTAATAACATAAAAAAACTAACCAAATAATAATTTATATAAAATAACCACTATAAAAAGTAAAATTAAAGTTCCTCCAATTTTTTGCCCAAAGGAAGCATCGCTAGTATTCGACTGGCTCAAGCAAGAATTATCCACAGTCGGATGATATAAACTAAGTAAACTGTAATGGCACATAGGACAATTCGCCCATGCTTTGCGCATTTTATGTCCACAATTCGGGCAAACCGGTGTATACGGAATGGTCTCGCCCACAATATTTTTCTTACCAAACTTTTTATACGATGTATACGACATGCCACTTCCCGGTATTCCAACCGTATTTCGTACCCCATTTTTATTAATGGTAGTATGCATGCCTCTCCTACCTACCGTAAGGCTTGTGCTTTTTTTATTTAAGTTTATCTTAATACCTGGTAATATCTTGATGGATCTATGAAACCGAAAAAAGCCCATGATAAATCCCTCATTAAATTTTCATTAAAATTTAATTTTATATTTTTTATTGTTATTAAAAAGATATGCTTCTTCGTTTTGAATAACAAAGTAACCATATCTCATTATATTACTAGTATCTAATGCTTTAAATAAGGGTAACATCTTCACCTTCCGTGAAAGTACTGTGCCGTAAATGAAAAAGGGCACGAAAGAGATTTCGCCCCGGAGGGGCTTAGTTAACCCAAAAGCCGTTCGAAGAACGTGCTATTCGAATAATTCTCTTAAAACTCTGGGTGCATATAATCTTTCGCCCGTTACTTTTTTATTCTTAAAGCCGACATGATTAATCGCTGCATAAATATTTTCAGCTCTTTGTTGACAAGAAGTAAAATCTCGAAAAATTTCACACCGATCTTTGTATTCACGACGACGCAAAGAATATATGCGCATTAATTCGTAAATTTTACGAACCATTTCATCATCAGGATCTTCATTAAATTCACAATAATGTCGAAGATCGCCAATAGCTAAATCAGATTCATGGACAATATCAGACCATCGATTAAAATTA
>ERZ773046.674-NODE-674-length-21294-cov-54.457460_pt1 | contig 21294 bp, 11 predicted proteins | sample MGYA00580634_ERZ773046 | MGnify/ENA primary metagenome ERZ773046 (study PRJEB29015, sample SAMEA2738127) | human oral metagenome | biome: human oral; feature: human-associated habitat; material: saliva | place: China | collected 2159 ... | reverse complement strand
AACAGAACCTTTTTGCGCACTGTTTCGAACTCACAGAAGGCCTCCGGCATACAGAATTCACAGAACGTTACTGCCAAAGACGGCTGTAAGGTTCTGTGAAATCGGTTGACTTAATGTCTCTGTGAAAGCTTGTGTGTTCTGTTCATCTGTGTTCTTCTGTGAGAAAAAGAATATTGGAGACGTGTGGGGAGAGGTTTTTCTCTCACAGAACTCACAGAACATCTCTCCCAGAGTAAACGGATAAATCGCTACGAAGCTGGTTACCTCTTAATGGGAAAATTTGCTTCTGATGATGCCATCAACAGAGAATCTACCAGCACCAGCGAACCATGAGAGGACGAAGATGACAAGGTAGAGGAAGGCTAACTCACCATCGCTAACAGAACCGCCATGGACGGTTGTGAAGGCTACTATCATGGTGAATATCATCGGCAACAGTGCTAAGCGTGTGAGAAAACCGAAGACAAAGGCCAAACCGCATACCAACTCACCGAAAATACTTAGTCCTACAGCTACCTCACCACTCAATCCGAAGGGTGCAGGGAAATGTGCTGCAGTGTCTGCGAAATGCTGCAGTTTGTCGAGGCCGTGGCTCGCAAAGGTCAAACCGAACACGAGACGTGATGCTAACAAAAGGAGGGATGCCTTTGTACTCTCAACCTTTGGGAATAATAATTCTACTGTTTTCATATCGTGTAATCCTTTCTTTTTATGTTGTTCAACTTGTAGTGCGCACCTTTCACACCCTCTATATAAAGATAGACGCGTGTGGCTAATCGCACTGAATTTATCATTTTAACAGTTGCAAAGATAGGGATAATTCTCTTTTCTATCCTTGAAAACGTTGTGAAAGTTTATCGAAGACGATGAAAATACCATTTATGTGGTATCTTGTCGACCATCTTTTCTCGGCTCTTTCCTCCTGTTTCTGTGTCTGAGAGTCTGTCTATAATTTGATAGATAAGCTGTGTGCTTGTCGTTTGTAATGCTGAGATAATCAGAATACGCTACTTCTGTTGGTGATAAAAGATATTTACAAAACTATGTATAGTTATCTTTCTTTTTGTAGGTGAATGATGTTCTTTGTAAGAGATGCAACTCTTTTTTAATCAATGGCTTATGTGGAAGTGAAGAAGAATACGCCTTTCAAGGGCGAAGAAGGGCGTCTTCTACACCCAAGAAGGGCACCTTCTTCGAGCAAGAAGGGTGTCTTCTTCAACCTTGAAGACGGTAGTCTGGTTTGAAGAAGATGAATTATATTTACAAAGTCGGTCGTCTCATGGTTCGCCAAACAGCATTGGTAATATTATAATCATGCCACAGCGAGCGTGTATCTCAGTGTTTATACCTACTTTTTGGTATGTCCGTGAACAATAAGACAAAACCTTATAATTGACCAAAAAGCCAACTAAAACCAAGGCTTCCATGACTTTTTTGGAAATCTTATAGTATTTTTATGTAGTTAAAATACATTAAACATTAAGCCTATCCCATTGATAATCTGTAATAAATGTAGTAACTTTGCAACCGCTTAACATGCCTAACTAAGATAATTCTTACGCCACATAAACAGTTTAGTCACAATAGTATAGGACAAGAATAACTATTATTCATTCCTCTATTTTATCGCTCACATGAGCAAGAAAACGTAATTTATAAAACAATAGATAACTATTTAAAAGAATGAAAAAGAAGTATTTTTCGCCCACTATCAATGTATATAACATTGTAGAGGCAGAGACGATTTTGGCAGGATCAGGTACGCAACCAGGGGTCGTTCCATCTGTAAATGAATTTGGAGATGGAGGAGAAGAGGCTTTGGATGGAGAGTAATTTCCTGTATTAATAAGACCATAACAAACCTAAGAAATTAAGTTTTAAGAAATGAAATCAAGAAATTCTAAATTTATTTTGAAGGCTGTCCTTATAGGCTTGGCCGCATTTGTTGTAACTGCTTGTACCGATAGTGATACAGCGCAGGAGGCACCGAAAAAAGTAGAAGATGGTATTAGCTTTGCTGTGACAGATATTCAGAATATCTCTGAATCTTCACTTCCAAAGACAAAGGCACCATCTGTTTATGAAACAGCCTCTACTGCGCTTGAGGGCGAAGGAGCAGAGGGATTGTCGTTGTTAGAGACTACAGTTGAGGGTGTAAACCCTGTATACTACCCAGCTGCTACTCGTGGTACTATCACTACAAATGACAACTTTGCTGGTTTGGATAAGCCATTTGCAATCTTCGCTACAAAGGAAGGTAGTACAGTTGCTAACTATCTCTACAATGAGAAGGTGAACGTTGATGGTACAATGGTAAATCCTGTAAAGTGGAAGAAGAGCGAGTCTTCAAAGTTGAAGTTCTTTGCTGTTCATCCAGCTACAAATGGTGATAATTCAATGGTTACTACCACTTCTGGTACTAACCCAGTTGTAAATTATGCTCCAGACACAGACGTAAAGAAGCAGTTTGACCTTTTGGTAGCAAACACAAACCCATTCAATTATGATGATTATGTAAGTCAGAAGATACCAATTGCTTTCTCACACGCTACAACTGCTGTTCTGTTTAAGGTAGGTAATGAGCTCACTTACAAGCAGAAGGTTAAGAAGATTGAAATTAAGAACGTGATTGGCGATGGCACATACGATATTGCTAAAAATGAGTGGACTGTAGGTACTACAAAGAAAACTTTCGAACTCGACCTTTCTACTGCACCTTTCAGTACAGCAACAAATGCTGGCTCTATTATGAATGGTGGTGACGGTACTTTCTTTATGGTTCCTCAGGATATTCCAGATGAGGCTTATGTGTTGATTACTTTTGTAAGTGGTAAGACTGTGAAAGCCAATATTGGTGGTACTGGTAAGAAGTGGGTTGCTGGTACGACCAAGACATATACTATCTCTAATTCAAAGGATTTGGAAGATAGAACACTTACTCTAACAATTAATGCAGCTAAGAATATATTTGACTACAATGAGACCAACGTACCATTCACCGTTACAAGTTATAGCGAAGTGACAGGAAGTGGCAGACCTGCTAAGGCAGAGCCTTGGACAATTACAAAGTATGAGTCCAGTGCTGATGGTACTACTTGGACAGAGGGCAAGCAGTCTATGGTAGCTGGCATGAGTTCTGAAAGTGGTAATGGTGGTACGTCTGCTGATGCATGTACAATGACATTTACCAATGAATATCACGACTATAAGGCAGAGCGTGAGAAGGCACTTAGGGATGCTACAGAGGAAAATGGAAAGGACCTCTCTATGGTTAATGGTAGCAGTTCAACGGCTAACTGCTATATTGTCTCAGCTGGTGGTACATACAAGTTCCCAATGGTATATGGTAATGCTATTAAGAATGGTGTAGATAATACTAATGCTTATAAACCAACAGGACCTTCTTCTGACTATTTTGTAACACCTTTTTATCACGGTACTGACGAAGCTCATTACTCTTGGGGTAAGGATAATGGAGAAATTACAAAACCAGAAATTGAGCATGCTGATGATGCAAAGGTGTTATGGAATAGTGAGCCTAACCTTGTGAAGGATGCAAAAATTAGTGCAGATGGTAAGTTTGTGGAATTCTCTGTTGATAAGTCAAAGATAAAAGAAGCAAGTGCTATTATTGCGGTGACAAGAGGTAATTCTTATAAAAATGTTCTTTGGAGCTGGCATATATGGATTACATCCAAGGATGTAGTAGATACTGATAATGGCTACTTTATGCGTGAACCATTAGGTTTCCGTCATACAAAGTGGCAGGGTACTACTTATGAGAAGGATCGTAAGGTACGTCTTACAGTTACTCAGACTCGCACAGGAAAGACTGCAACTGTGGAGTTTACACAAAAAGCATCACCTATGGTAAGAGAGGGCGAAGTGATGTATTATCAGCAAGGGCGTAAAGACCCATTGACGAAAGCTAATGGATTTTATTGGCAAGGCAATCAAAATAACAGTGGTTTAGTTTTACTTCATTCTGTAAACTACCCTATGCAGATGGCTGCGGCACGTAGATATAATAGAACAGGTGTAAGTAAAGGTAATTGGGATTGGTGTTGGAACCCAGATGAAAATGGAACCTACTTTAACTTGTGGGATGCAAACAACAGACAAGGTCATGGATATACAGGGGCTTTTGTAAAGACTGTGTATGACCCAAGTCCTGTAGGTTTCCGTGTACCTCGTTTGGCCGAGTTCGAGAAGATAAATAATGGTAACAATAGTAAGAAAGCATTTATACCGCTTACAGGTGTTCTTAGCTATGAGGACTTCACTATTACGAATAAGGGTACTAATGGTTACTATTGGACATCAGAGAAGAAAGAAGGTCCTGGTAGAATAGGAGGTCCTTCAAGTAATCAACAGTTCTATGGTTATTATGGTCTTGCTGGATTATCTTACAAGGATGGTGAATCTTTGAAAATGGAATTAAAGAGGAAAGACCTCTTGGATGGTAGAGATTTCCCAATGTTCAAGGATATGGCATGGGGCGCAAGCGTAATCTCTATCAAGGAATAACATAATCTTTAGCAGCTGACAGTAGTCATTACTGCAAATCTATTGGCAACTGCGCTCTATTCGTAGAGTGCAGTTGTTCGTTTATAGGGAACTGTGTTTTATATAGTTTTGTACGACTATTCGAGTAGTGGGGATAATGTTAGTTTTAGCGTTTGACTTTGGTCTCAGCCTAAACCTGTTGTTTTTTGTAGGAATTGGAGACTTTTTACATGCTCTTACTGCTGTATTCTAATAACCAAGAAAAAAGCTAAAACGAAGTTTGCTGTCATTACTGTCAGTCGGAGAGGGATGTTAACTTGCTTGTTTACAGCATAGTTACGGGAAATGTTAAATGTGACAGCAAAACAAAATAAAACTTTTTTTGTATATTAAGTAATGTTTCTTGTCAGCTTAGAGACATTTTATTAGCTCCTTTAGCAAGCGAATCTCTCGTTGTTATTATAGATAGGAATAGAACAGCAAAAGCCATTTCTTGTGTTGTTATTATAGTGAGGAATAGAGCAGCTAAAACCATTGTTTAGGGTCGTTAGCCATCCCCATTATTAGGTATTTTTCTTGTAAACACTTTCTATCTTGTTTTTTTTCATTACCTTTGTTTGTTCAAATATGTACAAGTAGACGAGTCTACGAGAGAAGAAGTAGACGAGCAGCTTGTTACACATGGCGAACTAAGAATAAGTAACGATAATTCTTGGATAAGAATTAAAATGATGATTGAGGCTTATGAAGCTATCAGAATTGAAGACAGGAGAAACTGGTGTTATCGTAAAGGTATCGGGACACGGTGGATTTAGGAAACGAATAATAGAGATGGGATTTATCAAAGGCAAGACTGTTGAGGTGTTGCTCAATGCGCCTTTGCACGACCCTGTCAAATACAAGATTATGGGTTATGAGGTTAGTCTCCGTCATAGCGAGGCCGACCAGATAGAAGTATTGCCCGACACAGTCGACCCTGCGCAGGTAGAAGACGTAGAGTATGAAGAAAGTGAGCAATCAGCTGGCTCAACATCCTACGATAGTACCGACAAAGAACTAACCCCAGAGAAGCTGTCAGATGCCGTACGACAAAAGAGCCGCACCATCAATGTGGCCCTTGTCGGTAATCCGAACTGTGGTAAGACATCGCTCTTCAACTTTGCATCAGGTGCACACGAGCGAGTAGGAAACTACTCGGGAGTGACGGTAGATGCGAAGGTAGGACGTGCTTCCTTTGATGGTTACGAGTTCAACCTCGTAGACCTTCCTGGCACTTACAGTCTTTCGGCTTATAGTCCGGAGGAACTCTATGTGCGTAAACAGTTGGTAGACAAGACGCCAGATGTCGTCATCAATGTGATAGACGCCTCAAACCTTGAGCGCAACCTCTATCTGACAACCCAGTTGATAGATATGCACATACGTATGGTTTGCGCCCTTAACATGTATGACGAGACAGAGCAACGTGGCGACCATATCGATGCACAGAAGCTTTCAGAGCTCTTTGGAATACCGATGATACCGACGGTGTTCACCAATGGCAGGGGTGTACAGGAACTTTTCCGACAGATAATTGCCGTTTATGAAGGCACAGAAGACGAGTCACTGAAGTTCCGTCACATCCATATCAACCATGGTCATGAGATAGAACATGGTATTGAAGAGATGCAAGAGCACCTGAAGAAGTACCCAGAACTTTATCGGCGCTATTCAACTCGTTATCTCGCAATCAAACTGTTAGAGCATGACAAGGATGTAGAACAGCTCATTAGTCCGTTAGGCGACTCGGTCGAGATATTCAAACATCGTGATACTGCGGCTGCAAGAGTTAAGGAAGAGACAGGCAATGACAGCGAGACTGCGATAATGGATGCCAAGTATGGCTTTATTAATGGAGCACTGAAAGAGGCGAACTACTCGACAGGAGATAAGAAAGACACCTATCAGACCACCCATGTTATCGACCATGTCTTGACAAACAAATACTTTGGTTTCCCAATCTTCTTCCTTGTCTTGTTGGTAATGTTCACTGCTACCTTTGTCATCGGACAGTATCCGATGGACTGGATTGAGGCAGGTGTGGGCTGGTTAGGGCAGTTTGTCTCTACGAATATGCCTGACGGTCCGGTGAAGGATATGATTGTCGACGGTATAATCGGTGGTGTAGGCGCCGTTATCGTATTCCTCCCTCAGATCTTGATACTCTATTTCTTCATCTCCTATATGGAGGATTGTGGCTATATGTCACGTGCCGCCTTCATCATGGACAGGCTTATGCACAAGATGGGACTACATGGTAAGTCGTTCATCCCACTTATCATGGGCTTCGGTTGTAACGTACCTGCCGTGATGGCAACACGTACGATAGAAAGTCGGAGGAGCAGGTTGGTGACAATGCTGATACTCCCATTGATGAGCTGTTCGGCTCGTCTACCAATCTATGTGATGATTACAGGCTCGTTCTTTGCCTTGAAGTATCGTTCGCTGGCCATGCTCTCCTTATATATAATAGGTGTGTTGATGGCAGTAGTGATGAGTCGTCTCTTCTCTGCCTTTGTAGTAAAAGGAGAGGACACTCCCTTCGTAATGGAGCTACCCCCTTATCGTTTCCCAACATGGAAAGCCATTGGTCGCCATACATGGGAGAAGGGTAAGCAGTATCTCAAGAAGATGGGAGGTATCATTCTCGTAGCTTCTATCATCGTGTGGGCCTTAGGCTATTTCCCTCTTCCTGATGATCCGAACATGGGGAAACAGGCTCGACAGGAGCACAGTTATATCGGCAGAATCGGTAAGACCGTCGAACCAGTGTTCCGTCCACAAGGTTTCAATTGGAAATTGGATGTCGGCTTGCTGTCAGGTATGGGTGCGAAGGAGATTGTAGCATCAACAATGGGTGTGCTCTATTCTAATGATGATAGCTTCTCTGACGACAGTGGTTATAGTAGTGAGGTGGGTAAATACTCCAAACTACATAATCTAATAACAAAGGATGTGGCAACGATGCACCATGTAAGCTATGAGGAAGCAGAGCCTATAGCAACATTGACGGCTTTTGCCTTCCTACTCTTTGTGTTGCTCTATTTCCCTTGTGTGGCTACGATAGCGGCTATCAAGGGTGAAACAGGTAGTTGGGGATGGGCGCTCTTTGCTGCTGGATACACCACAGCATTAGCCTGGATAGTCAGTGCGGTGGTCTTCCAAGTGGGTATGTTGTTCATCTGATGATAAGAAAAGACAGATAACATAAAAGCTATACATTCTCTTTAAGAATTAAGAAGACGCTCTTCTTGGTTTAAGAACATGCCCTTCTTGAGCGTTGAAGACGCCCTTCTTGAGGCAAGAAGGGCGTCTTCTTCTTTGCAGTCTATAACTTGCTGATTATAGGTGGGTTATAGACTTGCTTTTTATGTATATCCCTCAGCGTTTTTGTCAGACATTTGTACGTGTTTTAGTCAGGATATTTTAGAGACAGAATAACATAGTGACAGATGGAGACAGAGGATGTTTTAGAGACAGAGTAACATAGTGACAGATGGAGACAGAGGATGTTTTAGAGACAGAGTAACATAGTGACAGATAGAGACAGAGGATGTTTTAGAGACAGAGTAACATAGGGACGAGTAATGACAGAGTTTTTTTTAGAGACAAAATGACATAAAGACATATAATGACAGAGTGTTTTTTAGAGACAGAGTAACATAGTGACGAGTAATGACAGAGTGTTTTTTTAGAGACAGAATGACATAATGACAAATAAAGACTGGGTGTAAAGTATAAATAGAATTTGGCGGTAAAGCCGATAGAATTTGGTTTTGTTATTCCTAACGATAGGTTTATTTCGGTAATCACGCCCCTCTCCAGTCGGAGAGGGGTTGGGGGTGAGGCCGAGAGGTGTTGTGGGTTTGGCTTGCTGGTGTTGTGGGTGAGGCTTGCTGGTGTTGTTGGTGTGGCCGAATGAAAACAGAACTTTGTTAATTTGTCAATAAGTTTACTTGTCATAAACAAAAATCAGTTAAAGGACTATCCAACATACTCCTAAACCTGTCAACTCGTCTTTTAATTGCGTAGATTAATAATTATAGGTGTTTTGCATACTATTTTGTTGAATTTAGTAAGTAATCAGTTAAATTTTAATAGAAAATGTAATTTTAATCAGGAAAGTCTTGTGTCTTTTATAAATAATACTTAATTTTGCATCTATTGGACGTAAAAATCTTTATAAATTAAGCTGGAAAGCGATAATATATTTGATTTTGCGACCTATCTGCGATGATATGTTTCATTGTCAAACATAAGGGTAACGTTTAGCGAAACAACTACACAATAATATTTATAATAATCAAAAGAGATCTATGGAGAAAAGATTTACTCTCTTTTTGTTTGGTCTTCTTCTGTCTTTAGGGACAGCATTTGGTCAGACAAAGATTAATGGTACCGTAGTTTCTCAGGACGATGGAGAGGCCGTTATCGGTGCGTCTGTCATGGTACAAGGTACTACGACGGGTACTGTCACTGACATTGACGGTCATTTCGCACTTGATGTTCCTGCAGGAAAGAAACTCGTAGTCAGTTACATTGGTATGGTCACGCAGACCGTAACAGCCAAAGACGGCATGAAGGTTGTCCTTAGTAACGACAATCATCAGCTTACTGAGGTTGTTGTAACTGGTATGACTCAACAAGACAAGCGCCTCTTCTCTGGTGCTGCAACAAAGATTGATGCTTCAAAAGCAAAGCTCGATGGTATGGCGGATGTGAGCCGTTCGCTTGAAGGTCGTGCTGCTGGTGTGAGCGTTCAGAACGTATCAGGTACGTTCGGTACTGCTCCTAAGATTCGTGTTCGTGGTAACACGTCAATCTTCGGTTCGTCAAAACCTTTGTGGGTTGTGGATGGTGTCATCATGGAAGACATTGCCAATGTTGATGCAAGTTCGTTGTCATCAGGTGATGCAAAGACTTTGATTTCTTCTGCTATCGCAGGACTGAATGCTGACGACATTGAGAGTTTTCAGATATTAAAGGACGGTTCGGCTACATCTATCTATGGTGCTCGTGCTATGGCAGGTGTGATTGTTGTGACAACAAAGAAGGGTAAAGCTGGTCAGAGCCATTTAAGCTATACCGGTGAGTACACTCTCCGTTTGAAGCCAAGCTATAAGAACTTCAATATCATGAACTCACAAGACCAGATGGAGATTTATCGTGAGTTGGAGAAGAAGGGCTATTTGAACTATGCCGAAATCGCTAACGCCTCTACAAGTGGCGTTTATGGTCGTATGTATCAGCTCATCTCTGAGTATGATGCTACTAAGGGACAGTTCGGTCTTGAGAACACACAGGCTGCACGTGACGCTTATCTGCGTGCTGCAGAGTATCGTAACACAGACTGGTTCGACCAGCTTTTCTCAAGTTCTATCATGCACAACCACTCAGTGAGTGCTTCTGGTGGTACAGACAAGGGTCAGTACTATGCTTCTCTCTCTGCAATGTATGATCCAGGATGGTATAAGTCAAGTCGTGTTCAGCGTTACACAGGTAATATCAACACAACTTATAATATTAACAAGCAGATAGGCTTGAACCTTATCGCTAATGCTTCTTATCGTAAACAGAGAGCTCCAGGTTCGTTGAGCCGTACGATTGACCCTACAACGGGTGCTGTTAGTCGTGCTTTCGACATCAACCCTTACTCTTACTCTCTGAATACCTCACGTACTCTCGACCCTAACGAGTCATACACACGTAACTATGCTCCGTTCAATATCTTCAATGAGTTGGACAATAACTATATGGATCTTAATGTGCACGACTTCCGTGTTCAGGCCAGTGTAGACTATAAGCCTATCACAAAAGTTAAACTTACAGCCTTGATAGCAGTGAAGAGTGCAGCCTCAACGATGGAACATATCGTTCGAGAGAACTCTAATCAAGCATTGGCTTATCGTGCTATGAGTACGACAACTATCCGTGATGCGAATCCATACCTTTATACTGATCCTGATAACCCATTTGCTCTTCCAGAGTCAATCCTCAAAGAAGGCGGTATTCTCGATAGGTCTGGTAACAATTTCTTCGGCTGGGACACACGTCTCTCTGCCGCTTATAATGATGTATTCAACGACACTCATATCGTAAACCTCTACGCAGGTGTGGAGAGTAACAGCGTTGACCGTAAGGCAACCTTCGACCGTGAGTGGGGTATGATGTTCGATGCTGGTGAGATTGCAAAGCTGAACTATCGTGCTTTCAAGATGTTCCAAGAGCAGGGATCTAACTACTATGGTTTGTCAAATACCCACATCCGCAGTCTTGCTTATTTCGGTACGGGTACCTATTCTTATAAGGGTCGCTATCAGGTAACGGGTACCTTCCGTTATGAAGGTACGAATTATCTGGGTAAGGCTACCTCAGCTCGTTGGTTGCCAACCTATAACGTCTCTGGTGCATGGAACGCACACGAGGAAGGTTGGTTCAGTAAGCTGTTCAAGCAGGCGTTGACACATGCAACATTGCGCCTCAGCTACTCACTTACCGGTGACCGTCCTCCTGTAACCAACTCATTGCCAATCTTCACAGCAACAGTGCCTTGGCGTCCATTCACCTCTATTCAAGAGACAGGATACGATGAGGAGTTCGGTAATACTAACCTTACTTACGAGAAGAAACGTGAGTTCAACCTTGGTTTCGACTTTGGTTTCCTTGATAACCGTATCAATCTTACATCAGACTTCTACTGGCGTCGCAATAGTGACCTTATCGGTTACGTGAACCATCCACAGTTGGGTTCTTACAACCTTGCGAACGTTGCCTCAATGAAATCAAATGGTGTGGAGTTCTCATTGAATACACAAAACATCAAGACAAAGGACTTTAGTTGGGAAACAAACTTCATTTTCTCATGGACACATAATGAGATTACAAGTCTCTTCACCCATGCTCGTGTCGTTGACCTCGTACAGGGAACTGGTTATAGTCTTGTTGGTTATCCTGCAAACTCTATCTTTAGTATCCCATTCGCAGGACTTGATGGTGAGGGTTTACCAACATATATGAACGAGAATGGTAGAAGAACGGTCTCAGACCTTAACCTTCAAGAACGCGACCAGCAGAAGATTAAGTACTTGAAGTACGAAGGTCCTGCTGAGCCAACGACAACAGGCTCATTTGGTAACGTCTTCCGTTATAAGAACTGGGACCTCAATGTGTTCGTAACATATAGCTTTGGCAATAAAGTTCGACTGAACCATATATTCAATAACCGCTATGACGATATGGACGCCCTGCCTAAGGAGTTCCGTAATCGCTGGGCATACAGTGGTGATGAGGCTGTTACGAATATCCCAGTGATTGCTTCACGTCGTCAGAACCGTAACAACACGCAGTTGGATGTTGCTTACAATGCTTATAACTATTCTGATGTTCGTATCGCAAAGGGTGACTTCATTCGTATGAAGGAAATCTCATTGGGTTATAACTTCCCTGCAGCAATGATTAGAAGTATCGGCGTTAGCAGCTTAGGATTGAAGCTTCAGGCAACGAACCTCTTCCTGTTCTATTCAGACAAGAAGCTGAATGGTCAGGATCCAGAGTTCTTCAATACAGGTGGTGTGGCTGCACCAGTTCCAAAGCAGTTCACCTTGACATTGAGATTAGGTCTTTAATATTTTAACTTAGGTGGCGGTTCAGTTGGGAATATCACTATCTTTAATGATAATAAGGATAAACCCTAACAAGACTGAGGATTGTCAGATGACAACTGACAGGCTATGGGAAAGAAACTGAACCAGCACCAGAAGTAACTTAATATAGAACGAATATGAAAATTAAGAATATCATATATATGGGCAGTTTGATGCTTGCATCTGTGGCGATACTTGCATCTTGTTCTGACCAATTGGATACGTTGCCAGATAACCGTACTACTTTGGATACACCAAAGAAGATTGCGGGGCTGCTCGTAACAGCCTATCCAGACCGTACGCCGACCCTCTTTAACGAGTGGATGTCTGATAATACGGACTATATGGGACGTGATAATAGCCTTGGAAGCCGTGGTAATGACCAGTACTTCTTCTGGCAAGAGCAGACAGAGGGAGGTAATGACTCTCCTGAACAGGTGTGGATGTTATATTATGATGGCGTCTATAAGGCTAATGAGGCTTTGGCTGCTATTGAGGAACAGGGTGGTGCAAAGAATGAGCAACTCAGTAACTCCAAGGGTGAGGCGCTGCTGCTCCGTGCTTATAACCACTTCATTCTTTCCAATGAGTTCTGCCGTCCTTATAATGGTAAGACCAGTCAGACTGATCCGGGACTCTATTATGCAACCGGAATAGCAGATTTCACTGCTGCTGCTGAGCAGAGTAATCGTGGTACGGTAGCTGATGTCTATGCAAAGATTGTTGCTGATATCGAGGCGGGTATACCATTGATTAACGATACATACGAGGTGCCAAAGTATCACTTCAATAAGCAGGCTGCCTACGCCTTTGCTACTCGCTTCTATCTTTATTATGAGAAGTGGGAGAAAGCAAAGGAATATGCAGACAAACTGTTGGGTAGTAATCCTGCAGCTTATCTGCGTGACTATAAAACATTGCAGGCTATGCCTTTGAGTAATTCAGACCAGGCAGTGAAGATTGCTGAGGCTTATTGTAGTGCTTCTGCAGGCTGTAATCTCCTCGTTCAGACCAGTGTCAGCAGTGCTGGTATGGCACTTGCTCCATGGGTGTCAAATAAGCGTTATACCCTCACTAACTACTTGGCAAACACCGAGTTGTTTATGAGTAATAATATTTGGGGTTCAGCTGCAAACACTATCTGGAAGCCATTTACTGCTAATCAAGGTGAAGCTAACTTTGCTTTGTTGATGAAACTTCCACGTGAGATACAGATTATCAATACGACAACTGGTACAGGTTTTCTTCGCACATTGAATGTTGATTTCACTATGGATGAGGCTTTGCTCAATCGTGCTGAGGCTGAAATCATGCTTGGACAGAACGATGCAGCCTGTGCAGATATGAACACTTGGATGCATAACTACTTCAATACCAGCGTGACGCTGACGCCTTCAAGTGTGCAAACTTACTTTAATTCAGTGCCATACGCATACGCTGATGCTGATAAGATGGTACCAAGTTTCAAGAAGCACATCAGTCCTCGCTTCGCTATTGATGCTGAAGGGTCAGTACAGGAGTCACTCTTGCAGTGCTTGCTGAATTTCCGTCGTATCGAGACAGTACATCAGGGATTGCGTTGGATGGATATTAGACGTTACAACATCGAGATACCTCGTCGACTTATCGGTGCCAATGGTAAACCTTCTAAGAACCTTGATTGGTTGGAGAAGGACGACCCACGGCAGACAGTTCAGATCCCACAGAGTATTCGTGAGGCTGGTGTTGAAGGTAACCCTACCAAGACAGCTGTGCCAAATGCTACACTCATCAACCCTTCTGCCTACAGCGGACCAGGTTTCTCAGTTGTCAATCAGTATCCTGCTCAGGCTGGTGCACATACTTTTTAATAGCTAATTAAAGGATTAAGAAATGAAGAATAACATATTAGCTTTATCGCTCTTGGCAGCAGTAGCAGCTGGTTTCACTGCTTGTTCAGATGATGCTTTGTCAAGTGAGAGCGTTATCAAGTCTTCCAAGACAGCAGACACAGCCTTTGACAAGTGGCTGTATAAGAATTTCGTAGTACCTTATAACATTCAGATTCAGTGGCGTTATGAGGACAATGAGTCAGACATGTCTTACTATGACGTACCTGCTGATTCGGCTCAGTCAGTCGAGTTAGCACATATCATTAAGTACACCTGTGTGGAAGCTTATACCGAAGCTGCAGGCATTGACTTCACACGTCGTTACTTCCCAAAACTCTTTAGCTTCTTAGGTGAGTTCGAATACGAGAACAGTGGTAGTCAGAAACTCGGTACTGCAGAGGGTGGAAAGAAGATACGTCTCTTGGGTGTTAACTATATTGATAAGTATAAGACCAATCGTCCTCTACTTGATGAATATTTCCTTAAGACCATTCACCACGAGTTTGTTCATATCGTTAACCAGACCAAGGACTACCCACGTGACTTCGGTAAGGTGACTCCAAATGGTTATGTTAATGACTCATGGAGTTCTGAAACGTATGGAGAAGGCTTTGAGAAGCGTGGTTTCGTTTCAGCATACTCACAGAAGGAAGAGCGCGAGGACTTTGCTGAGATGGTAAGTACTTACATTATCTCAACACCTGCGCAGTGGAATGCTATTATTAAGAAGGCTACTCTTGTTGATGCGAATGGAGACCCTATCAAGGATCAGGGAACAGGAAAACCTGCTCCTCAACCAGGCGTAGAAGCGCTTGAGAAGAAGCTTGAGATTTGCAAACGTTACTATAAGGAGACCTTTAATGTCGACCTTGATAAGGTACGTGATGCTGTTATCAGACGTGAAAACAACGTTGTTAGTGGCAGTTATAATCTTACAAGTCTTAACTAACAAGAAAGGATTACTATAATGAAAGCAACTAAATTATTTATATATCTCCTACTTGCTTTGCCAGCATTCTTCCTTCAGTCATGTCAGACTGAGGAGGATAATGTCTTTGATAAGCCTTATTCTGAGCGCATGGGAGAGTTCCTGCAGAAGGCTCAGGACACATTGACAGCATCGCAGTATGGCTGGGTATTAGACTATTACCCACAGAGTAATCAGGTGTATGGTGGCGTGGCTTATACTATTAAGTTCACTCATGATGATGCCATCGTACGCTATGAAAAGAACCCTGATGATGGCGAAGTGAAGTCATTGTATAAGATGAAAGAGGACGACGGACCTGTTTTGTCATTCGATACTTACAATGCTTTCCTTCATAAGTATGCTACTCCAAAGAAGGGTGAGTATCGTGGTATGGAAGGCGATTTTGAGTTTGTTATTGACGAAATAAAGTCTGACTACATCAAGGTTCATGGCAAACGTTCGTTGAATACTATGTATCTTCGCAAGCTCTCTGAGCCTGCAACTGACTATATAGAGAAGGTGACCGACCTCACCAACCTCTTTGTTTTCTCTGATTTCAATCTTAGTATCGGTGGAAAGACTTACACGCTCGTTATTACCGATAGGGATAATCGTCAGTTAGCTATCTATGATGGCAATACTCCTATTGCTGAGTCAGCTTATACCTTTACTGATAGGGGAATCCGTTTGTACGAACCTATCACGGTGAATGGGGCTGTTGTCTATGACTTGGCCTTTGATAAAGAGACTGCAAAACTCTCTGGTAACGGTGTTCAGACTTCTTCATCAAAGATTGATGTCAACGTTATTGCCAATCTGATTGGTACTATCGACGTCTCTAATGGTGCTAAGAAAATTAAGAAGACAATACCTTATCTTAGTTGGCTCAACGTCAGCTGTGACGCTTCATGGGTTCACCTAACAAAGGAGGGTAACACGCTTACCGTCGATGTAGACGCCAATGCAATAGCTACCAAGGCTCGTGGTGCTAAGATTAAGATTTCTAATGGTATTGATGAAGCAAGTGCAGCGGTTATGCAATATGACCTCTCTGCTCTCATGGGTTACTATGAACTCAAGATGACTTCATACGTTACTGGTGACAATAACAAGGATGTTCTCAAGGTCAATACACGCCAAGCTCGACTGAGATATGAAGGCTCTGGTGCGAACCGTAAGTTCTATTTGAATGTTTCCAGTCCTTATGGTGACGACTTTGTATTCCCATTGACCTATGTGGCTTCCGCAAAGGCGTTCTTAATGCAGAGTTGTCAGAATGTGATAACAATACGAAATAGTAGAGCAACCTACTACATTGCTAATTCTTTTAATATTGATGCAAATCGTGGTACGGGTACAGATACTGATTTCTATAACCTGATTACCTTCTCTGTAAATGAGAATGGTGATATCAGTGCATCACTTTGTGGTCCATTGTTCGTCAAAGTTAACGGACAGCTAAGGTACGTGAATTTGACTACTGAACGCTTCATTCTGAATGCTTACTCGAGCGAACCATTTAGCGATGATAATATTGTTGCTATGTTGGATATGTGGATTAACCCAGTGATAACGAAGAGGTCTTCTTCATCCTCATCTGCTAAGCCTGCTATCTTACCAGAGGAGACATCCGACAATACTCTGTCATTACAGATGCCACAGTATCTGCCAAATCGTATTCCAAGCTTTGATGTAGACTTTAGCTCACGCCTTACCACATCTGTAGCGAAACAAGTAAAACTAAACAAGTAAATGTTTTATGAGAAAGATATTTAATATTTGTATTCTCTTTGCTGTTGCTGCAGGCTTTATTGCCTGCAGTGACGACAATGATGCAGGTAGTTCTTACTTGCGTAAGAATCCTGTCAATGTGGTAAACTCTAAGCTTTTCTTCTCTGCTGCGGCACAGAAGGGTGGGGTGAAGTTTACTGCACCAGCTGGCTCAACCGTCTCTGTCAGTGATTCATGGGCTACGGCACAACTGCTGAACGACTCGGTCGTTGTCAGTGTTACTAACAATCCAGCTGTCGACAGTCGTTCTGCTGTGTTGACTATCAAGAATGGGAATGACTCTACTAATCTGCCTATCTTGCAGTCGGGAGCTGTCTTTAAATATAAAGGAGCTAAGAATGTTGTTGTTAGCGACAAGGATACAACCCTTACGTTACCTTATTCAAAGGTGGGTGCTGAACCAGCCTTAGTGCTTGCCGATTCTGCTGATGCTTCTGCGGTATCATCTGTTGAGGACAAGGACTCTGCTTTTGTGGCACATATCAATGCCAATTCAACGGGCGAGGTTCGTACGTTCTTGCTCGTTCTGAAGAACCAAGAGCAGCGTGATACGATTACTGTAACGCAGGGAAGCATTGATGATTTCGTTGGTAAAACGTATAGTCTATATGGTTATGACTTGTTGAAGATGACAAGCTCAACAACGGATATCAACTCATTGGTCACGCAGTTTGTTGGTACCTTTGAGAAGGTATCGGATACTAAGTTGTCTTTCGTATCTGATGACACGGGTATGAAGATGCTTTTTTATTTCGATCCTGCTAACCTCTCACTGACATTGAAGGGTGGTGAATTTATCCTTTCACAAACGAAGGATAATACGTCATATCGCTATCGTACAGCTTTTTGGGATATTAAACACTATGCTGTATTGATGAACCTTATCCAACAGCAGACGGCAGCACATAACGCTGGTAAAGTGAGTGATGATGACTTTGCTAAATTCCAGAGCATGGTTACTGCTATCTATGACATCTATGCTTCACCTAATCTGTCACTGACAGCACGAATGGCTTACTCTAAGGAGGATGGTATGGTTGCTGGTCTCCTTGAGAGTAATGCTGCGAGTGCTGCTCACATCCAGTCTTATAAAGTTTTAGGAAAACTGGGTTTCCCTATTGATTCATTTAATGGAAATGCACTCACTATCTATAAGTATGCCCAACAAGGACGCAATCTAATTTTTAACAATGTTTCTTATATTCTTCAGCCAGTGATGCTCTTCCATCCTTTGAGCACAAGTGCTAAGCCTGCAGCATTCTTGAAGAAGAGATAAAACAGTAAAAAAGATAAATCCGAAAAAGGCTAATGCCGTAAGTTTGCAGCTGTGGTTTCTATCACAATGCAGGCTTACGGCATTCTTTTTGTTCGCTCGATACAGCAAGCATGGTATGACATTTATTCCCTAATACAGGCTTACTATGTTCTTTTTGTTCGTCTGACACAGGGCTGGATGCTCCTCCTAACAACAGCATGATTATTACGTATAATACAAGATAAGTTTTATTTTGTTTTGCTGTCACATTTAACACTTCGGTTTAACGTTCTGTTCCTTATTGAGTTACGTCGTTATTTTGGATGACAGATATGACAGGAAAATATATTTTAAGATTTCCTCTTTGTGATAGAAAGCTAAAGATTCAATGCGAAAGTTAGGATAGAACAGTTTACTAAAGAGTCGTTTTTCACGCAAGAACATAAAGGTGTCATAACATTGTAACGCTTTCACCTGTACAAATAGATGGTGGTCTCACCCTCAGTAGTATGTGAGGTTACCCCTATTGGCCTGCTTGTATACTTCGTAAAGGTTTTTTCTCTCACAGAACTCACAGATTTAACAGAGTGTTTTTGGCGCACATTTCGATCCCACAGAAGGCCTTCGGCATACAGAGTTCACAGAACGTTTCAGCTAATGTTGGCTGTAAGGTTCTGTGTTATCGGTTGACTTAATGTCTCTGTGAACCTTGGTGTGTTCTGTTATTCTGTGTTATTCTGTGAGAAAAAGAACATTGTATGTGTGTGTGGATAGGTTTTTCTCTCACAGAGCGCACAGAGTTCACGGAGCATTTTGGCGCACAGTTTCGAACCCACAGAAGGCCTTCGGCATACAGATATCACAGAGCGTTTCAGCTAAAGGTGGCTGTAAGGTTCTGTGTTATCGGTTGACTTAATGTCTCTGTGAACCTTGGTGTGTTCTGTTATTCTGTGTTATTCTGTGAGAAAAAGAACATTGTATGTGTGTGTGGATAGGTTTTTCTCTCACAGAGCGCACAGAGTTCACGGAGCATTTTGGCGCACAGTTTCGAACCCACAGAAGGCCTTCGGCATACAGATATCACAGAGCGTTTCAGCTAAAGGTGGCTGTAAGGTTCTGTGAAATCGGTTGACTTAATGTCTCTGTGGAATGCTGTGTGTTCTGTTCTTCTGTGTTTTTCTGTGAGAAAAAGAACACACCCTCGATATGAGATTAGGCCTATGAGACTCGCTGCGGAGTTTTTTCTCTCACAGAACTCACTGATTTAACAGAACTCATTAGCGCACTGTTTCGAACTCATAAGACAGTGGCCCCTCCCCCAACCCCTCCCCCGCAGGGAGGGGCGTGATATGTGAGGTTACCCCTATTGGGTTGCTTGCATACTTCGTAGAGGTTTTTTCTCTCACAGAACTCACAGATTTAACAGAACCTTTTTGCGCACTGTTTCGAACTCACAGAAGGCCTCCGGCATACAGATATCACAGAACGTTTCAGCTAAAGGTGGATGTAAGGTTCTGTGTTATCGGTTGACTTAATGTCTCTGTGGAATGCTGTGTATTCTGTTCTTCTGTGTTCCTCTGTGAGAAAAAGAACAATTGCGAGACTCACTGGGGAGGTTTTTCTCTCACAGAACACACAGATTTAACAGAACCTTTTTGTGCACAGTTTCGAACTCACAGAAGGCCTCCGGCATACAGAATTCACAGAACGTTTCAGCTAAAGGTGGCTGTAAGGTTCTGTGAAATCGGTTGACTTAATGTCTCTGTGGAATGCTGTGTGATCTGTTCTTCTGTGTTTTTCTGTGAGAAAAAGAACATTGTAGGTGTGTGTGGATAGGTTTTTCTCTCACAGAGCGCACAGAGTTCACGGAGCATTTTGGCGCACAGTTTCGAACCCACAGAAGGCCTTCGGCATACAGATATCACAGAGCGTTTCAGCTAAAGGTGGCTGTAAGGTTCTGTGAAATCGGTTGACTTAATGTCTCTGTGGAATGCTGTGTGTTCTGTTCATCTGTGTTCCTCTGTGAGAAAAAGAACACACCCTCGATATGAGATTAGGCCTATGAGACTCGCTGCGGAGTTTTTTCTCTCACAGAACTCACTGATTTAACAGAACTCATTAGCGCACTGTTTCGAACTCATAAGACAGTGGCCCCTCCCCCAACCCCTCCCCCGCAGGGAGGGGCGTGATATGTGAGGTTACCCCTATTGGGTTGCTTGCATACTTTGTAGAGGTTTTTTCTCTCACAGAACTCGCAGATTTAACAGAACCTTTTAGCACACTGTTTCGAACTCACAGTAGGCCTCCGGCATACAGATATCACAGAACGTTTCAGCTAATGTTGGCTGTAAGGTTCTGTGAAATCGGTTGACTTAATGTCTCTGTGGAATGCTGTGTGTTCTGTTCTTCTGTGTTTTTCTGTGAGAAAAAGAACAATTGCGAGACTCGCTGGGGAGATTTTTCTCTCACAGAACTCACAGATTTAACAGACCCTTTTTGCGCACAGTTTCGATCTCACAGAACGCCTCCGGCATACAGAATTCACAGAACCTTTCAACTCACGTCAGCAATAACGTTCTGTGATATCTGTCGTCTGCTTGCAGACGTTTGTGTGTTCTCCCTGTTCGCAGAAAGGCTTCTGTTCCTCTGTGAAAATCTGTGAGAGATAGAATACACCACGAACCAAGACGTATTCAGAAAGGCTTCTGTTCATTTGTGAAACTCTGTGAGAGATGAAACATCCAACGAGCCTTATTCAAGAAAAAAATCTCTGTAGAAACTAACCCCACAACTACCAAAGAATCAAACACTTGTAAACAAGGAACAAGAAGGGCCTTGTCATGGGGCAAGAAGGGCGTCTTCAACACACAAGGAGGGCATGTTCTGGAATGTTGATGGGCCTCTTATAGAAATGTATAGAGCGTATATTTGTTTTTAGAAGGACGAAAATAGTTTATGTGTCCTTTGATTCGGTGTAATAAAGAGTAGAATGAGGCGGAGTGTATGGAGAGTTTTTTCAGTACGGATAAGACTAAAGGTGGGAGGAGGAAGCAAATAAGAATGTTATGAAGAATAGTTGTAATGCCACTTGTGATAAGGGATAAAATTAAGAGTAGAGCAAAAATATAACTTGCTGAATTGCTTGTATTTTAAGGAGAAAAGTGTTTTATTTTAATTTTTCTTTGCCTTTTCTTTGTGGGATTTAATATTTATTTTTAT
>ERZ773046.673-NODE-673-length-21302-cov-6.965172_pt1 | contig 21302 bp, 13 predicted proteins | sample MGYA00580634_ERZ773046 | MGnify/ENA primary metagenome ERZ773046 (study PRJEB29015, sample SAMEA2738127) | human oral metagenome | biome: human oral; feature: human-associated habitat; material: saliva | place: China | collected 2159 ... | reverse complement strand
GGAGGTGGCCGCACCGGCGGGGCCCGCGGCGGAAGCGGAGTCGACAGTGGCCGGAGAGGTGGTCGCCGCGGTCGCGGCTGCTGGTGTGATGGGCGTATTCGTCATCTCAGGGCCCATGCTACCGGCCAAGGCGCGGCGGACCAGTCGGTGTTGTGGCAACCGGACTCATCTCCACCGCTGCGTTCAGGGGAAGTGACATACCGAGGCCGGTCGATGTGGTGCGTTCCAATAGCTCCGTCCGGATCGGCTAGGGTTGCCCCATTGTTCAGCGGCAGCGAAGCACGCGATCAGGAAGTGCGAAGCGGGTGGTGTTGTAGTGACCGGCGATCTCAGCGCCGTAGTGACGACCTCTGAGCCGTACCGGCTGTCCTTCGCGTTGGGCGGTCTCCTGTCGACGGAGGCCATGGTCGCCGCTCCCCTGTATCTGGAACTGTGTGACTGGGCGGCAGTCCGGAAGGCATTGGATACCGACAACCTGCTGCATGCACGTACCCGCTCGACGGCGGTCAGGCTCACCCGCGAGCTCATACAGCGGTTGTCTGTGCTCAGCGATACCGAAATAGCCTATCTGGTCACCGCTCCAGGGCCGGAACGTCTGCATCTGATGTGGGCAGCGATGTGCCGGCATTATGCGTTCGTGGCGGAGTTCGCTCAGGATGTGGTGCGCGACCACTTCCTGCTGGGGGTCTCGCAGCTGGTTCCGGCCGACTTCGAGCGATTCTGGGACTCCAAGGCCCTGTGGCACGCGGAGTTGGACAAGACCAGACCCTCAACTCGTAACAAACTGCGCACCAACCTGTTTCTGGCGTTGCGCCAGAGCGGCATGCTCGCCGATGACGCCACAATCATCTCCCCGCTGCTGTCGGCGGAGGTGTCGGCGCTCCTGGATGCGCGCACGCCCAGCGATCGACGTTTCTTCCCTGTAGGAGGCGGCCTGTGAGCGACGATGACATTGATTCTGTTGAGCAGCATGTGCTCGCTGTGCTCTCGTCTGACCGGTTCCTGCGCATGGAGGGGCTGGGCAACGAGGTGCCATTCTTCATCTGGCCCTACCCGCCCGAGCAGGAGCTTGAGGTACAGGCGGCAAACCGCCGTATCGTTGACAGGCTGCGTACCACACGCGGTCTGAGCGTCCTCGTGGTGGACCTCTTTGAGCTGGCCGTTGAGCTGCTTGAAGGGCGCGGCGGCAACATGCTGGAACGCCTGGAGCAGATCGAGCCCACCCGCAGCCGCTCCGCCTTCCGCCGGGACTTGCAGCGCATGCTGGATCCGGAGCAGCACATCGTCCCCGCTATCGAGCGTCGTATCGAGGCCGAGGCTGGCGTCGACCTGCTCGTGCTGACCGGAATCGGGCGAGTGTTCCCCTTTATCCGCTCACACAACGTTCTGAACAACCTGCAAGTCGCCGTCCCTGACTTCCCTGTGCTCATGCTTTTTCCAGGCGAGTACTCGCAGACGGCGTCATTGGGGTCATCTCTGGTGCTGTTCAACCTCTTGACGGATGACCAGTACTACCGTGCCAAGAACATTCTGGAACAGGAGCCCGCATGAGCCAGATGATGATTGGTGATCTCTTCGCCAAGGACGTCTCCCGCGCCATCGAAGGAGTCATCAAGGCCGACGACGCCAAGCATCTCGCCACCGAGATTGACGAATACGTCCTCACCGGCGAGACGGCGGCGGCCCTGTCAGAGCTGTTGGAGACCTACACTGATCCCGTCTACAACGGCGGCAACGGTGTGTGGATCTCCGGTTTCTTCGGTTCCGGTAAGTCGCACCTGCTCAAGATGCTCGCCTTCCTGCTGGGTGATGTGCCCGGACGGCTCAGCGCCAGGAAGGACGCAACGGACGCCTTCAAGAAGAAGGCCGAGGCAGAGAAGGATGCCTTCCTGCAAGGCAAGCTCACTCAGGTAGAGCACATCCCGGCCACCTCCCTGCTGTTCAACATCGATCAGAAGGCTCCCCTGATCGACAAGAACCAGACCGACGCCCTCCTGCAGGTGTTCGTGAAGGTGTTCAACGAGGCACGGGGCTACTACGCGGGCGAGCCGTCGGTGGCCCGCTTCGAGCGAGACCTGGATCGGCGCGGTCTGCTTGAGGACTTCCAGCAGGTTTTCTCCCAGATCGCCGGCGTCCCGTGGGAACAGGGCCGGGAAGAAGGGATTCTCCAGGAGCACAACGTCACGAGGGCGTTCTCACAGGTGACCGGCGAGCCGGCTTCCGAGAGCATCCTGTCCCGCTATGACGAGCAGTACTCCCTATCCATTGAGGACTTCGCCGATGAGGTCGCCCAGTGGCTGGAGGCTCAGCCCGAGGCGCATCGCCTGTTGTTCATGGTGGACGAGGTCGGCCAGTTCATCGGCTCCAATACCAAGCTCATGCTGAACCTGCAGACGATCGTGGAGACGCTGAGCACGCGCTGCAACGGGCGCGCATGGGTGTGTGTCACCAGCCAGGAGGACATGGATAGCGTCATCGGGGATCGGACTAGGACCCAGGGCAACGACTTCTCCAAGATCCAGGCCCGCTTCGCCACACGCATGAAGCTGACGAGCCACGACGTGGAGGAGGTGGTCAAGAAGCGTCTGCTCAGTAAGAACGCCGACGCCGAGGCCGCTCTCGATCCGCTGTACGACGAGTTCCACACGAGTTTCCGCGCCCTGTTCGATTTCGTCGATGGTTCCAAGACGTACCGCAACTACGACACTCGGGACAGGTTCACGCAGGTCTACCCGTTCGTGCCCTACCAGTTCCCCTTCTTTCAGGCGGCCTTGGTGGGGCTGTCTGAGCACAACGTGTTCGAGGGCCGGCACGCCTCGGTGGGTGAGCGCTCGATGCTGGGAGTGGTGCAGGACGTCGCCACACACTTGAAGGAGTCCACGGTCGGCGCAGTCGTGTCCTTTGACGCCATGTTCACCGGCATCCGGCAGGCGGTGAAGTCAGCCGCTACTCGCAATATTGCGACGGCAGAGGCGCAGCTTCCGGAGGGGCCGGTGCGCGATGTGGCGGTCCGACTACTCAAGGCGCTGTTCCTGGTGAAGTATGTGGGTGACTTCTCCGCCACCCCACGCAACCTGACTGTGCTCCTGTACAACCGTTTCGGCCAGGACCTCACCGAGCTGAACCGCCAGGTTTCCCAGGCACTCGACCTCCTGGAGCAACAGACCTACGTCCAGCGCAATGGCTCAGTCTACGAGTACCTGACCAATGAGGAACAGGACATCGAGAACGAGATCAAGAGCACCGACGTCGACTCCACGGATATCTCCAAGGTCTTGGCCTCCGTCATCAGCCAGGACGTGGTCCGAGGTACGTCGGTACGCCATTCAGTGACTGGCGGGGACTTCAAATACCAGCTGCTGCTGGATGAGATCCCCTACAGCCGACCGCAACCGCTTGCGGTGCGTTATATCTCCTCCGCTCTGGGCTTGTCTCGTGAGGCCATTGTGGCCCAGTCCATGGGGCGTGACGAGCTCAGGGTGCTGCTGGCAGACGATGCGCGGATGTATCAGGATCTGCGTTTGCTCGTCCAGACAGATAAGTATGTCCGGCTTCGTGCGGGCTCGTCACTGACCGATTCTCAGAACCATATTCTCGATTCCAAGAAGCGGCAGAACAGCAAACGACGCAAGGAGCTGACCGCACGCGTCAAGCAGGCCATCAGCGCCGCTGAGCTGATCATCGGTGGGGCGTCGATAGCCGTGTCCTCCTCGGATCCGGTGCAGCGCGTGCAGGAAGGTATGGAACAGCTGATCACGCGCACCTACCCGTATCTGTCGTTGCTCGGTTCCATCCAGTACTCGGAGTCAGACATCGCCCGGGTGGCAAGCGATGATCCGGCTCTGCTGGACCGGAGCACGGACACGCTTCAGCCTCTGGCCGAGGAGATCCACACCTGGCTGTCCTCCCAGCGCACGCTGGGTGTGAGGACCACCGTCAAGCAGGTCGTCTCCTACTTCGAGGGCAAGCCCTATGGGTGGACCTTGCCGAGTATCCTGTGTGCCCTCGCACGCTTGGCCGCTACCTCACGGGTGTCCATGACGCTCGATGGGAGCACTGTGAAGCGCACGGAGCTTCCCGCCGTACTGCCTGTCGGTAAGAAGAAGCACGAGGCGATCGCGGTGGCCCCGCAGCGCAGCTTCGACGCAGCCCGCGTCAGTGACCTGCGGAGCTTTGCCCGGGAGTTCTTCGCCACTGGTCAGCTTCCGAATGATCCTTTGGAGCTGGCCGACGACGTGAGGACCCGGCTCGAGGATGAGTATCGGAAGCTGAAACAGCAACAGGACACCTCCGTCAACATTTACCCCTTCCTGGCTGCACTGAATGCGCCGTTGAAGCTGATCCGGGAGGTGATGGGGCGCGAATCCGAGTGGTATCTGGACCAGTTCTCTGCCCATACCAACGATCTGTTGGATGCGAAGCAGGATGTGATCGATCCCGTCACCCAGTTCCTGAACGGCAGTCAGAAGACGATCTACGACGACGCCGTGCACTTGCTGTCCGAGCGCAAGGACACTCTCCGCTATCTGAAGACGGATGAGGCGAGCAAAGTCGAGTCGCTGCTGGCCGATCAGAACATCTTCCGAGGGCAGCGGATGAGGCATCTGAAGGACGCCGCCGGCGAGCTGCGCGCCGCCACGGACCGGATCCTGGCAGATGAGCGCGCTGAGGCATCCGATCTCATCAGCGAGCGCGCGAACGATCTGCGCCGCAGTGCCGCCTGGGAGCATGCCACTGACGCCACTCGCACGAAGGTTGACCGCAGAATTGACGTGGCCGCGCAGCAGGTGGTTGAGGCTGTCTCAGTGCCGGTGATTCGCCAGCTCGCCCGTGAGTTTGACGAGGAGAGCTATGACGAGCTGCTGGCAGCTCTGGAGGCAGACCGCCGCACAGCGGAGAACAATGCCAAGGCCAGCACACCAACTCACCCAGCGCCGGTAGTGGTTCCGCTCAGGCAGTTGCCCCATCCGCGTAAGCGGGTGCTGCGCACCCCCACCGATGTCGATGCCTACATCGATGAGTTGCGGGGCATCCTCCTCCATGCGGTCGACTCTGGAAAGCAGGTGTCCCTGTGATTGATACCCGGACCTTGGAGGCCTTCGCCGCCTCAGCCCGGTCCCAGCTCATGGCGGAGGTTGAGGCTCGCCTCACGGCGGTACTCTCCCCAGCATCGACGGCGCGCGAGGAGTTCCCGAGTGCGATCAAGGCACTAGAGAAGCGCATCCGCCATCACGGCGGTGACGCGGCCGGCCGACGGTGGATCGTGGAGGAACAGGCTTATGTCTGGTTCAACCGGATTGTTGCGCTGCGGTTCATGGATGCCAACGGCTACACGTCCCCAGCATTGGTTTCCCCGGACGGCGGGGCGACAGTGGGCCAGCCGGCGGTGCTTGCCGCCGCCAAGAGGGGCGAGTTCGATCAGCAGGTCTTCGGCTCGACTGAGCGCATCACCGGCCTACTGAACGGCACGATCACGAGTCCGGCTCCGCAAGAGGAGGCCTATGGGCTGCTTCTGCGCGCATACTGCGCCGATTGGAACCGGACGATGCCGTTCATGTTCGCCCCCGACGGTGACTACACCACCTTGCTCATGCCCGCGGACATGCTGGCCGACAGCTCTGTGCGCGCGCAGGCGGTCAGGGCACTGACCTCGGAGATGTGCCGGGACGTGGAGGTCATTGGCTGGCTGTACCAGTTCTACATCGCTGAGCGTAAGGCCGAGGTCTTCGCCGGCTTCCGGAAGAATCAGAAGGCCGGGGCCGCTGAGATTCCAGCGGCGACACAGCTGTTCACCCCGGACTGGATCGTGCGCTATCTGGTGGAGAACTCGGTGGGGCGCCTGTGGATGCTGAACCATCCGACCTCTCATCTCATCGAGAAGATGGACTACTACGTTGAGCCAACTGGTAGCGAGACCGACTTCCTACGCATCACCGAACCGGAACAGCTGACGGTCATGGACCCATGCTGCGGCTCAGGTCACATGCTCACCTATGCCTTTGACCTTCTCTACGCCATCTATGAAGAAGAGGGCTACGCACCCTCGGAGATTCCCACACAGATCCTCACGCACAACGTGTACGGCACGGAGATTGACCCACGCGCCGCAGCACTGGCCGCCTTCGCGCTGATGATGAAGGCTCGGGCACGTCAGCGTCGCTTCCTACGCGACCCCGTGCTGCCGAACATCCGGGTCATCGAGCCAGTGGAGTTCAACGCAACCGAGCTCAACCAACTTGCTGGCACCGAAGACGACACTCAGGCGGGCCGGCACTTCTGGCAGAGTTTCATTCACGCCGATGTGCTGGGCTCCCTCATCGCCCCCGACGCCGCAGCACTACCCGGCGCGAAAGAGCGATTAGCATCGCTCATCGCCGACACCCTGGACGTCTCGGATCTGCACGTTCGCGCCGAGCAGGTGGTGGTTCAGGCGGAGTACCTGAGCCGTTTCTACGCGGTGGTTGCGACAAATCCGCCGTACATGGGCAGCGGCAACATGGGGCAGGTGCTGTCCTCCTGGGTGAGGAAGCACCATCCGCGGGCGAAGTCCGACCTCATAACAGTATTCATGGAACGCGCCTGTGAACTGTGCTCACCAGGCGGCGTGTGGGCAATGATTAACCTACCTTCCTGGATGTTCCTCAAATCGTTCACCCAATTCCGCAAAGAACTACTTCGAAACACAACAATCAACTCACTCATACACTTAGGGCGAGGAATTTTTGGCTCAGATTTCGGAACTGTTGCATTCACCACAACCAATTCCACTGCAACACATGAAAACACCGCCATCTATCGACGCCTTTTCGAAGCACATGTTGAAGTTAGATCTCTAGAGACAATCAAGCAACTGTTCCTTAACCGCACATTCGGACATTATGAGCTCAGGCAAGAAGTATTGCTCACTCTTCCTGGCTCACCAATCGCCTACTGGCTGTCGCCAGCGATGACGCGCGCCTTCACCGTGGGCAAGCCGCTCGGTGAAGTCGCTGAGCCTAAAGTTGGCCTACAGACCGGCGACAATTCTCGCTTTCTGCGACAGTGGTTTGAGGTGTCCCGCTCGCGCACCTGCTTCGATGCCGACTCCCGCGAGACAGCCGCCACAAGCGGCGCCAAGTGGTTCCCACACCTCAAGGGCGGCGAATTCCGCAAGTGGTGGGGAAACCAAAACTACGTCATTAACTGGGAACACGATGGTGCCGAGCTCTGGGACTTCCGTCCACGCTCCGTCATCCGTAACCCCGACTACTACTTCAAGCCCGCCGTTTCATGGTCCCGAATATCAAGTGGCGATCCTGCGTTTCGCATCACTTCTGAGGGATTCATCCCCAACGACGTAGCACCGGTCATCCCGGCGCTAGAGGCAAACGCTCATCGCGTTCTGTCATTCCTAAATTCCAGCTGCGCACACGGGATTCTCGAATCGTTGGCACCAACTGTGCACTTCGAGGTTGGGCAGGTCAGCGAGCTCCCCCTCATCGATGCCACCACCTCGACTCCAGACCCAACCATTGCACAACGTTTGATAAGCCTGCTTAGAAACGACTGGAACGCCTACGAGACCTCGTGGGACTTCAGGACCTCGCCACTCATTCAACGCTCTCGCTCAGGCGGCTCGTTACATGACGCCTTGGAGTGCTGGTGGCAGGACTCCCTCCACGCGGCTCATGAGGCTCAGGATTTGGAAATTGAGAATAATCGCTATTGGGCAGAGGTTTACGGTCTTCAGGATGAGGTGCCCATTGAGGTCCCACTCAGTCGAGTTTCACTGACGTCCAACCCCTACTTCCGCTATGCGCCGAGCAAGGGCACGGTTCGTGCAGACGAGGAGTATCGCCGTCTTTTCGCAGGGGATGCTGTGCGCGATCTCATCTCTTACGGCGTCGGCTGCCTTTTCGGTCGCTATGGCCTCGATACGCCTGGCCTCATCCTTGCCGATCAGGGCAGTAGCATTCAGGACTTCCTGAATGTCGTCCCCCAACCGACCTTCAGCCCAGACGAGGATGGCGTCATCCCTATCACGTCCGGCGAGTGGTTTGCGGACGACATTGTCACTCGATTCCGATCCTTCCTCGCCGCCGCCTTCGGCAAGGAGCATCTGGAGGCAAACCTGCGTCTGATTGAAGACTCGTTGGGTAAGTCTCTGCGACAATACTTTGTGAAGGACTTCTATAAAGACCATTGTCGTCGTTACTCCAATCGGCCGATCTACTGGATGGTCTCCTCCCGACCCGACAATAAGGCCTCCTTCCAGGCTCTGATCTACCTGCACCGTTATACGCCGGACACGCTGAACACGGTGCTCGGTGACTACCTGAGGGAGTTCCAGGCAAAGCTGCGTAGTGAGGTCGGCCACCTGGAGCGGTCCAAGACGGTCGCCGATCAGAAGCGCGCCGACACCTACCGCAAGGCACTGACCGATTGCGAGGACTATGAGAGGGATACCCTGTTCCCCCTCGCATCTCGTCGTCTGCCTATTGATCTTGATGACGGCGTCTTGGTCAACTACCTCCGCTTCGGTCAAGCCCTCCAGAAGATCCCCGCCATCGAGAAGAAACGACGCGACGTGCAAACCTGGACCTGGCCGACCCACCAGCTCACCTCTGAGGATGGCGTCAAATGACTAAAACCCTGATCCGCAAGGTCGAGAGGATCAAGAACTACCGCATCTTCCAGAACTGGAAGCCAGACGGTAGCGTTGAGTTCGCCCGAGTGAATCTCATTTATGGCCAGAATGGTAGCGGCAAGAGCACTTTCGCGAGCCTCTTGTCAGGCTGCGCTGCGAACGCAGCCACCGAATCCGAGTCTCGTGACGGCAACAATGACGAAGCCAATTCCGGTTTGCAGCTACTTGCAACCCAGGACGCAGGGCTTTCTTCTTTCCCGATCGACTTGGACGATCCCGAATTTTGGGGTCGAGTACGAGTTTTCAATAAGGATTTTGTTCGCAAAAATCTTCGATTCGAGGAAGCGAACGGGCCACAACCCGCAGCGCTGCTCACCATAGGCGAGCGCCTTGCGGACGCCGAGGAGCAACTGAAAATTTTACACCCCCAACGGGACGAAGTGAAAAATAGCATTCATGCACTCGAGAAGCGGATCACATCATCCGAGAATGCTATTGGGAAGCGAATGACCGCGGTGGCAAAGCAGATTGTTGACGATCTCAGAAACTCACCGATTTCCCGATACAGAGCAACAAATGTTTACTCGAAACGACAGGTTCGAGAATTACTGGAGAACAATCCGTCGTCGTTGACCGACGCCTCAACAGACCTCGCTGCTGATCGCGAACGTGCGACGGGGCAGGCGATGAACTCCGTCAACCTTCCGCCACGAGGTATTTTAATGGAGCAGGATGCACTCAACGACGTGCGCCAGTTACTGGCGACAAGTGTGCTGGGTAACACACCAATCAGTGAACTGGTGGGACACCCTGGCCGATCCATGTGGGTGCAGGAAGGTATCTCTCTTCACCAGGACCTCGAGGAGTGCTTGTTCTGCGGACAGGAACTACCCGCCGACCGACTCAAAGCTCTTAACGCGCACTTTGACGAGTCTTTCAAGAAGATCCAGGCTGATATCGACAGTTTCATAAACCGCCTGAGAAGATCGGAAGCAATATCAAGAAGCTACCTGGACTCTTTTCCTGGCCGATCTGACGTATATGAAGAATTGCAGGAGGAACTACAGAACTCCCACGCTATCTACGAATCCGAACATAATACCTACGCCGAGACAATTCACAGCATTGTGTTGGCGTTGAAGGAAAAAAGGGAGAATCCTTTCGGCACTCCGAAACTCAGTTCTAATCTCACGCTCGCAGCTCCTGCCATTGACAGCATCAAGTCGGTCGTTGACAAACATCAGGAAAAGATTAATCTCCACGACACGGAGGCGGCGAAGGCTGCTCAACGCATCGAATACTTCCATATTGCGAATTTCTTCGATGAGTACGCGAAGTTCAAGAAGGACCTTGAGACACTTAAGGAAGAACAAAACAGCCAAAAGACTGATCTCGAGGATCTCGATCGGGAGATCGCTATACTGGAGAGTGTAGATGGTGACCCTGCACCGGGAGCCGGTGAGCTCACCAATGGACTGTGCGGCCTCTTGGGCCGAAATGAGCTGACATTTAGCACCCAAGATTCCAAACACTATGTTATCAAACGGGCTGGTGCGCCGGCCACCCACCTCAGCGAGGGCGAACAGACTGCCATCGCCTTGCTCTACTTTCTTTCAAGCGTCAGAGAGGATAAGATAACAGGAGATCCTCCGATCATTGTCATCGACGATCCCGTTTCCAGCTTGGACAATGAGATTCTGTTTGGCGCCTCGGCACACATTTGGTCCGAACTTGTCGTTAACGACTACGTCAGTCAACTATTTCTTATGACTCACAGTTTTGAGCTTTTTCGACAGTGGCTCATTCAACTCGAATCCCGACAACAACATGAAGATTGCGACTTTGCCGCATATCAGATGAATCCAACGTACGCCCAACGTGGTCCAGATGAGTTCCGACGTACTCCTCGTCTCAGTCGTTGGGAAACCGATAACAATCGCACCAAGGTGCTGCGCTCTGAGTACCACTTCTTATTTTCCAAGGTGGCACATGCCGTTGCGGACCGACAGGAGAACGAAACTCGAGCCGATCAAATGATGGAACTCGCACTTATACCCAACGCCGCTCGACGCATGCTCGAAGGTTTTCTAAGTTTTCGCTGCCCCGGCAAAATGGGCTCTTTTCATGTGGCACTCGAAGAAGTTATGAACGGCGTCAACAATTTAGATAGCAGCGTTCGAACGAGAGTCGAGAAGTACCTTCACACCTATTCCCATTTCGACGGAGGCAACATTTCGCAACCACTTAGGTTAGACGAGGCAACAACCGTCCTTCGTTCATTATTTCAACTCATGGATCGCGTAGATCACGACCACATCTCTTCTATGTGTAAGGCATTGGATATCGAGGAACACAGGCTATTGGGAAACCTCACAACGGCATCGCCTGAAGGACACTGACTTGTGGATGAGTATCTGAGGCTTGATCAGTACGGGCGGACCACAGCTCCCGAGGGCAAGACTCTTGAGCTCAAGCACGATCTGTCGTCGCCCGACAGTCCGCTGCGGACGCTTGTTGCCTTTGCGAACTCGGCGGGCGGGCGGCTCGTCATCGGGGTCGCAGACGATGGCACGATCGTGGGCGTCGATGACCCGCTTGCCGAAGAGGAACGTATCGCCAGCCTCATCAATGACCGGATCTCACCCCAGTTGGTTCCTGCCATCGACTTAGTGACATTGAGAGGCAAGACGGTGCTCATTGTCGATGTACCGCTCAGCACTCGCCGCCCTCACTACATCACCCGCCAGGGTCCGGAAGCCGGCGTCTACGTGCGGCTCGGTTCGACCACACGGCAGGCGGACTCGGCACTCGTCGCCGAGCTCGAACGCAATGCCCGCGGCATCGCCTTCGAAGACCTGCGCGAGCCACGCGCCGCATTAGAAGACCTGGATCTCGAGGTCCTTTCCAAGCTGCGCGGACGCAACACATCCGTAGCCGACCTGCTGGCACGTGGCCTCGCCGTCAAGCAGGGAGACCAGATCGTCCCCACCAATGCGGGCATCCTCGCAGCCTGCCCCGATCCCACACGCTTTCTCCCCTCCGCCTGGGTCCAGTGCGGCCGCTTGCGCGGGCCGCACGGCACCGACATCTTCGACCAGACCGAGATTCACGGCCCCATGCCGCTCGCAGTCGACCATGCCGTGGAGTTCCTGCTCAAGCACGCCTACAAGACCGCGGTGTTTGGCCAGGTGCGGCGCCGAGATATCTACTCGATCCCCATTGAGCCAATCCGCGAAGTGATCGTCAACGCCCTCGTGCACGCCTCCTACGCCGAACGCAGCACGCCCATCAGAATCGGTTTCTACGACGACCGCATTCAGGTGGACAGCCCAGGGTTGCTGCTGCCGGGCATGACCATCGACACGATGCGACGCGTATCCCGCCTGCGCAATCCCGCCCTTGCTCGTATCTTCCGTGAAGCCGGGATCATGGAGCAGTGGGGCACCGGCGTCCAGCGCGTTTTCGAGCAAGTGGCCGAAGCCGGTCTACCCGAACCCGTCATCGAAGAGGTGCAGGACCGAGTGCGGGTGACGATCTACGTGCCCAGCCACGACCCGAAGCATGCCGATGCGCATGGTAGTCGAGCGCCGGAGAGCGAGGAGCAGAGGTCGGAGGAGCATAGCCACCCAGAACATACCTACACACATAGCAATGATGGTAGATATGACGGTAGGTATGACGTGGTTATGATGCGGGCGGCCGCTCGTGGTCCGGTTCACCGAAATATTCTCCTGGAAGCCGCTGGCCTGAAGCCCCTGTCACAGAACTACACGCGTCACGTGGTTCCACTGGTGAACCGAGGGCTGCTCGCCATGACGGTACCGGACAAGCCCCGCAGCAAAGCGCAGCGGTACATCCTGACAGACGAGGGACGAGCCTACCTGCGCCACCTCACGGAAGGCTCCGAATGAACACCATGACAGCCATCCTTCGCCAGCTCAGCGAGCGATTCGAGCGTCCCGGCGAAGCCGGGCGGATCGTCATCTGGTCCGACCCCGAAGGCAGATACACCGACTCGTTGGAAGCCCTCTCCCTCCCAGACGTCACCGTGCTGCGGGTGGAGGACAACGAGTTCGCGATGAAACGCAGGGTCCTGCTGACCGAGCCGAAGCGTAAGTTCCTGCTCTACCGCTTCCGCGAGCCAGACACCCCGGAGACAGTCACCGACAACTGGCTCAAGGACATGGAACTCGCTTACGGGACCTTCACCGCGGACCACACCTCGCTTCTGGTGCAGGAGCTCGGGGGCGGATTGGCGCTGCGTAGCGTCGTCGCTCAGTACCCGCTCTTCTTCGACAGCGCACAGCGCCGCGACGAGCTCAAGGCCCGCCTGCGCCCGGATGACGACGCCGCCGCCATCGCCGCCTCCATGGTCGCCGTCGTGCTGGGCACCGAGGAGCGCTCGCTGGAGGCGCTCTGGCGGGCGCTGCTGATGGAGAACGCGGACGGGGAGTCCACCGGCATCGATACGATCACTCGCTTGGGACTCGCCGAATTTCACTGGAAAGGGACGCGCAACATCTACGGATACGCCCCCGAGGAAGAGCCCAGCGTCGATGACTTCGTGGCGTGGCTTTTCAACCGGGCGTGGGAGGAGTTTGCCCCCACCCGTGCGGACTTGGGCACCGAACAGTACGCCAACATCCGCCGCGACTTCAGCACGTGGCACAACGACTTCCGATTCGCCGATTCCTACCGGTTGCTGGCTCGTCGTGCGGCAGAGCTGCTAGGCGTTGCAGAGCGTGTCGCCGGCTTCGACCTGCCCGAGCTGCTGAGCCGGCGAACATTCCCCCTGGTGGACCAGGAAATCGTCCGGCGTCTGGCGCAGCAGGTACAAGAGCGCAGCTTGACGGACAAAGAAGTACAGGAGGCCGTGCAGAGTCGTGCTGCGTTGCCGTGGCACAACAAGTTCAAGGCCGGTTACGAGGCCGTCAGCGCGGCGTCAACCCTGCTGACTCGTATCGACGCCGGATCCTGGAACATGTCCTCCCTCCAGGATGGCTTCGAGCGCTACACCCAGCACTGGTTCTCCATTGACCAGGCCTACCGGCAGTTCAACCAGAACCTCAACCTCTACGAGCCGGACTCCGCGCTCGACACACTGAAAACAGCGGTAGAAGCAGCTTACATCAGAGACTTCCTCACGCCGCTCGGGCAGGAGTGGCGCAGGCACATCGAGGACATGGAAAGATGGGAGATCAATTCGGTTCCTTCTGCCATGTCTTTCTTCACTGATCACGTCAGCAGGCCTTGGCTGGACAAGGGCAAGAAGATCGTCGTCATCATCTCTGACGCGCTGCGCTACGAGGTGGGCGAGGAGCTGGCACGACGTATCAGCCAGGAAGACCGCTTCACGGCCAGGCCGTCAGCCATGCTTTCGGTGCTGCCCTCCTACACCCAGCTCGGCATGGCAGCACTGCTGCCGCATAAGTCCCTTGCTTTTGCCGACGACGGGTTAGTGGAGGTGGACGGTAATCCCAGTGCGGGAACCGAGAACCGCAGCAGGGTACTCACGTCGGCAGGGGGGACCGCGATCCAGGCCAATGACCTCCTCGACATGAAGCCAATCGAAGCCCGAGAGTTAGTCAAGAACCACCAGCTGCTCTACGTCTACCACAACCAGATCGACAATACCGGGGACAAGCAGGCTACCGAGTCAGACACCTTCCGCGCCTGCGAGGTCGCCATCAAGGAGTTGGTCAGGCTGGTGAAGAAGCTGGCGAACGCCAACGTCAACAACGTCCTCATCACCGCCGATCACGGCTTTCTGTACCAGGAAAGCCGCTTGGAGGGTCAGGACTATCTATCTGTCAAACCGCACGGCGACACCCTGCTGTATGTGAACCATCGCTTCGCGCTGGGGCACTGCCTCAAGCGAGACCCCGCATTCATCACCTTCTCCTCCCAGCAGCTTCAGATGGCTGGAGACATCGAGGCTCAGGTGCCCGGCTCCATCCACCGAATCCGCACCACCGGCTCCGGTACGCGTTTCGTGCACGGTGGCGCTTCTCTGCAGGAGGTCGCGGTACCTGTCATCACCGTCAACAAGGGGCGTTCCTCGGACATTTACCAAACCCCTGTCAAGATCGTCACCGAAACTGACAAGATCACCACCGGGCAGATCACCATCATGCTGTTCCAACAAGAGCCGGTTAGAGAGAAGGTCAAGGCGCGCCGCCTGGTCGCGGGACTGTATGCAGGCAACACACTGATCTCCGACGAGGTCACAGTGGACTGCTCACAGGCCTCGCCAGAAGCCAGGGACCGGTTCTTCCCGCTCACGCTGACGCTGAGTAGGGATGCAGACGCTTTCAACGGCAAGACCATCGAGCTGCGGTTGCACGAACCGGTCGGTTCGCAACGCCGCCCCTATAGCGAAAAAGCTCATTTCACCCTCTCACGAACCTTCACCAGCGACTTTGGTGCGGACTTCGACTTCTAGGATGCAACCATGACAACCCCGGAACCCACCGAGCTCGAACTGGCTGACCAGCTACAGCGCCTCTCCCCCACCCCGCTGGACCGCAAGATCGCGGCGGCCTTCCCTGGCGTCGTCGTTCGCAAGGACCTTGTCAAGACCGTCAAGGGCAACGCCATCGTGCCCACCTACGTCCTGGAGTACCTGCTAGGCCAGTACGCGGCCACGGACGATGAGGCCACTATCCGTTCCGGCATCGAGCACGTCCGAACCATCCTCCGGGACCACTACGTGCACCGAGGGGAGAACCGACTCATCCAGTCGCGTATCCGGGAGAAGGGCCGCCACCGCATCATTGACAAGGTCTCCGTCTCCCTCAATGAGAGACTGGACATCTATGAGGCCGAGTTCTCCAACCTGGGCATCAGCAGGGTGGAGGTCAGTGCGGAGACGGTACGCAACCACCCCAAGCTCCTGACCGGCGGTGTCTGGTGCATCTGCGACATCGTCTACGCCTACTCGGGCAATTCAAAAGACGTTCCCTGGCGGTTGCACTCGCTCAAGCCCATCCAGCTCTCGCGCCTGGATCTGGAGTCCTATACCCGCACCCGGGAGCAGTTCAGTACCGAGGAGTGGATCGACCTACTCATTCAGTCCATCGGTTTCAACCCCGCCATGTTCGGCCCCCGAGCCAAGCTCCTTCACCTGGTGCGGCTGATTCCTTTCGTTGAGCGCAACTACAACCTGGTGGAGCTCGGTCCTAAGGGGACCGGCAAGTCGCACATCTACTCCGAGTTCTCACCTCACGGCATGTTGATCTCCGGGGGTGAGGTGACCGTCCCGAAGCTCTTCGTGAACAACGCCTCCGGGAGAATCGGGCTGGTCGGGTACTGGGACTGCGTCGCCTTTGACGAGTTCGCCGGAAAGAAGAAACGTGCCGACCGCGCGCTCGTTGACATCATGAAGAACTATATGGCCAACAAGTCCTTCTCCCGCGGTGTCGAGACGCTCGGCGCGGAAGCATCCATGGTGTTCGTTGGCAACACCTCCCACACCGTGCCCTACATGCTCAAGAACTCCGACCTGTTCGAGGAACTGACCGAGCAGTACCACGATCCCGCTTTCCTGGACCGCATCCACTGCTACGTGCCCGGTTGGGAGTTCGAGCAGATTCGTGGCGAGATGTTCTCCAGCGGCTACGGCTTCGTCGTCGACTACCTGGCCGAGGTTCTCCGCTCCTTGCGCGACATCGACTACTCACACCACTATGAACGCTATTTCGCGCTATCGGACGACCTGTCCACTCGTGATCGAGATGGCATCCACAAGACCTTCTCCGGCCTCATGAAGCTCATCCATCCCTCCGGGCAGGCCAGCCCCGATGAGATCGGCGCCCAGCTTCGGATCGCACTCGAAGGGCGTAAACGCGTCAAGGATCAGCTCATCCGCATCGATGACACCATGACGGCGGTCAACTTCGAATACACTCACGCGGGACAGACCCATAAGGTGACTACTCTGGAGGAAGACGAGTATCCAGAGTTGTACCACCCGGGTACCGAAGCAGGTGCGGCCCGCTCCGAATCTGCTGGCAAGACTACTCTAACCAACGGTGCCAACAGCACCGTTGACGTGGCTCCCAGGAAGCAAAACTCGAGATCAGAACTGAAGGAACAACGTCTCGAGCTCGCTGAAGGTAGGCGCGGCTTCACTTTCGACCGATATATTGGCCCATATATGCGCGGAGCTACTCGCATCGATGTCGTTGACCCGTATATCCGCCAGCCCTACCAGGCGCGCAACCTGATGGAGCTCATTGAGACCATCGCCAAGTACACCGATACCACAAAGGAAATCACCGTCCACCTGACCACCAAATGCGATAAAGATCCGGACTATGCGACCAAGCAGCAGGAGAAACTAGAGACGATCCGCACCAACTCGGCCGTCGCCGGCATCAAGTTCGAGTATTCATTCAACGACACTATCCATGACCGCTCGATCACTACCGACACGGACTGGATCATCATGTTGGGACGCGGACTGGACATATTCCAGCCCTTCGATACCGACTGGCTCGATCTGCGCCTGCGTCAGCAGTACTTCCGCCAGGTCAAGGAGTTCACCATCGCATACATGCGCAAGCAGTAGGGCCCGCCCAGAGCCCATTCTGGGCCGGCTACCCGAAACCCTCAGCGGGCACAGTGACGACGGTGCCAGTCATCGTCCAACGGCGGGTGCTCTCAGCCGATCAGCATCACCAGGACGCCACTGACCAGCAGCGCCAGCCCGATGAGGTACCGCCTACTGACAACCTCCCGCAGGATGAGGGCGGAGAAGAGGACGGTGACCAGGACGCTCAGCTTGTCGATGGGGACCACCACGCTGGCCGGGCCGTCCTGAAGTGCCCGGTAGTAACAGAGCCACGAGGCGCACGTCGCAGCCCCGGAGGCCAGGACGAAGCCGAGCTCCCCACGTGGCACGGCACGGACCTCCCGGAGTTTTCCGGTGACAGCGACCATCACCCAGGCCATCACCAGGACCACCCCGGTGCGGATCGCGGTACCGAGGTTGGACTCCACCCCCGTGATTCCGGCCTTGCCGAGGATGGCGGTGAGCGCGGCGAAGAAGGCTGAGCCGAGCGCATAGAGCAGCCAGCCCCCGCCGTCGCGCACGGCCCGAGGCAGGCCGCGCAGGTCATCGGCGTCGAGCATCAACAACGTCCCGACAGCGATCAGAGCCACTCCGAGCGCACCGATGAGGCTCACCCTCTCCCCCAGGAACATGAGGGCCAGCAGCACCGTCAGCACTGTGCTCAGCTTGTCGATCGGCACGACCTTGCTGACGCTGCCGAGCTGGAGCGCCTTGAAGTAGCACAGCCAGGAGGCCCCGGTCGCCAACCCCGAGAGCACCAGCAGCCCGGTGCTGCGGGCATCGAGATGGGCCAGCTCGGCCTGCGAGCCAACGATGAACACCATGCCCCAGGCGCCCGCCAGCACCACAATGGTGCGCAGCGCCGTCGCCACGGTCGAGTCCGTGGTGCGGATCCCCTCCTTGGCCAGAACAGCGGTGATGCCGGCAAAAAGCGCTGAGCCGCAGGCGAAGACAATCCACATAAGGCAACCCTAATCCCACTCACACGACCGCGCGGCGGGCACGAAGGCCCTTCGCCCTCGCGCCCACCGTTGCTGGCTCCTCCCGGTTCAGCGGGTCTTGCGCGGCACGGTGGAGGCCGCCACCCCCAGGACCACCAGGCCGAAGCAGACCAGGTAGGCCAGGTATCGGAAGAAATCCTCAGAGGGCTCGCTGGCCAACGTGAGCTCGGTGACGGCGTCGACCGCCCAGCTCATGGGCAGGGCGTCACCGACCACCTCCAGGGCGCGCGGCAGCTGGTCGCGGCTGACCAGGAGCCCGCACAGGAACAGCTGGGGCGCGATGACCACCGGCATGAACTGGACGGCCTGGAACTCGGTGCGCGCGAAGGCCGAGACCAGCAGCCCCAGGGACACCCCGACGAAGGCGTCCACCAGGGCGGTGAGCACCACCCACCCCCAGGAGGCGGAGATGTCCACGTCCAGCCCCCAGGCGGCCACGGCGCACAGGATGAGGGACTGGATGACGGCGGTCAGCGCGAAGGCGGTGGCGTAGCCGAACAGGAGGTCGGCCCGGTGGATCGGGGTGGTCCACAGCCGCTCCAGGGTACCGCTCACGCGTTCGCGCAGCATGGCGACGCTGGTGACCAGGAACATGACCGTCGTCGGCAGGATCGCCATCATGGAGACGGCGATGTGGTTGAACAGCAGGTCCGCGCCGGGGTAGTCGCGGTAGACGAAGTACAGCAGGGTCAGCAGCGCCGCCGGCACGATCGCAATGAGACCGACCGTGCGCCGGTCGGCACGCAGCTGGGTGAGGATGCGGCGGGTGGTGGCCAGGTAGGTGCGCAGGTGCATCAGCGCTGCCCTCCTTTCTGCTCAGTCTGGTTCTCGGAGTCGGCGATGACGGCCAGGAAGGCGGCGTCCACGGTGTCCGCCCCGGTGCTGGCCAGGAGGTCCTTGGCCGTGGTGGTGGCCAGGATGCGGCCCTGGCGCATGAGGAGGACCTGGTCGCAGCGGAAGGCCTCGTCCATGACGTGGCTGGAGACCAGGAGGGTGGCGCCGCGCTCGGCCAGCGCGTGGAAGGTGGTCCACAGCTCCTCACGGGTGACGGGGTCCAGGCCGACGGTGGGCTCATCCATGACGAGCAGGTCGGGGTCGGCCACGAGCGCGCAGGCCAGGCTCACGCGGCCGGCCTCGCCACCGGAGTAGGTGGACACCGGTCGGTCCGCCAGGGCGGTCAGCCCGACGACGTCGAGGACCTCATCCAGGTCGCGGGCCCGGCTGCCGGCCAGGGAGGCGAAGTAGCGCAGGTTCTGGCGGGCGGTCAGGTCTCTGTAGACGGCCTGGTCCTGGGTGACGTAGCCGACCCGCCCACGCACGGCAGCGACTCCGGGGGCGTGCCCGAGAACCTCAAGCCGTCCGTGGTAGCGCTGGACGCCGACGACGGTGCGCATGAGGGTGGTCTTGCCGCAGCCCGAGGGGCCGAGCAGGCCGGTAATGGTGCCGGGCGCCAGGTTCAGGTCCAGGCCGTGGAGGATCTCCTTGCGCCCGCGGGTCACGCGCAGATCCGTCGCGGTGACGGCCGGCTGCTCCGAGGCGGAGGCCGTGATGTCTCGACTGGAGTCGTGCGATTGGTTGCTGGCCCCCGACTCCCGGGGCGCGTCTCCTTCATCGCTTTTCATCATGTGATGAATATAGGTCGACGGCGACCCCCTGTCCAGGGAGGGTTTCAGGTGACCTCAGGCGGGATCGACGACGTCGGGCAGGTCGTCGAAGGCGTAGCGCTGGATGGTGGGGCCGACGAGCGCAACCACGGCTTCGGCGTCGAGGCCGGCGATGTGGTCCATGCGGGCGACCCAGCGGGCCAGGCCGAGTCCGATGATCTGGCTGGCGATGAGCTGGGCTCGCAGCTGGGGGCGGTCAGGACAGAAGTGGGTGACGATCGGCGAGAGAACCCCGATGGCGATGAAGTCGCGGAAGGGCTCGACACAACCCCCCTGACCGAGTGCGGCATGGATGACTGCGGTGAAGCGGTCCGCGCCCGCGTCGTCCCACAGGCCGATGAAGGCGCGCACGATCCCCTCCCCCAGCTGCTCGGGCTCGAGCTCGGTAATACCTGCAGCCCGGTGCATGAGGTTGGCGTCGACCCCGGCGGTCGACTCGATGACGGCCTTGGCGAAGAGCGTGGCGCGGTCCGGGAAGTAGTGGTGGACCAGGGCCGGGTCGACGCCGGCGTCGCGCGCGATGCCGCGCAGGGAGGTCTGGTAGCCGTCGCGGGCGAAGGAGGTGCGGGCCGCCGCCAGGATGGCCTCACGCGTGTCCGGACTGCCCGCTGGCCGCCGCCCCCTCGGGCTCATCGCTCACTCGTCTCGCTCATAGTCAGAGCATGCCCGCAAGCCGCCCCATTGGGAAGCGCCCCCACGACACGACATGCTAGAATTTTGTTTGACAAAATATGTCGGCAGGAGATTGTGCGGATGTTGGACAGGATCACCGTTCATCCTCGCATCACCCGCCGTCACCCTGACATACAGGTCGCAGACGTTGAGTCCGCCTGGCGCAGCGCCATCGCAGTCCGCCGAAGAAACTATGACCCGCCTGAGTACTACGCAGCAGCCGGAGCAGACTCTCATGGACGGCTGCTCGAGATGGTTGGAGTGGAACTCGACGATGGCAGCCTACTGATTTTTCACGCCATGAGACTCACCGACAAGATGGCTCAGGAACTACAGGTCAGAAGGGAGAGCACATGAGCACCTATAAGACGAAGAGTGGAGCCACGCTCACTGACGACGAGATCGAGCGACTTGGTGAGGCAGCAGAACGAGGAGAGTATCCCGGCACTCCAGGAGAGTTCATTGTTTCTCCAGGCAGGCCTCGACTCTCAGACGAGGATCTTGTCACCATCGCCTTCAAAGTGCCACGCTCACATCGAGATGCACTGGACCGTAGGGCTGAGGCTCAGGGCGAAACTCGCAGTCAGTTCATGCGAGAAGCACTCGAAAGAGCACTAGCCTGAAGCAAGCAGCGTCCACGCTGACACCACGCTCGTCAGCCAACCAACTCAGCTCCTCCGATCTCCACAAGGATCGTCACCATCACCACTGCCTCACTCCCACAGGCCGCTGGCGTGGGCGAGGACGGCCAGGGCGACGGGGCCGGC
>ERZ773046.670-NODE-670-length-21373-cov-5.585280_pt1 | contig 21373 bp, 20 predicted proteins | sample MGYA00580634_ERZ773046 | MGnify/ENA primary metagenome ERZ773046 (study PRJEB29015, sample SAMEA2738127) | human oral metagenome | biome: human oral; feature: human-associated habitat; material: saliva | place: China | collected 2159 ... | reverse complement strand
GCTGTGATGTATGGTGTCATACCTTCAATTCTCTCTCGTTCATAAATATCTTTTCCTGATTTAATTTCACAAATATCTTCGATAAAAAATTCTTTCCATGAAACATTTTTCAGTAAATATTTGCTTTCAAGTTTCTTAGCCATTATATATATATATATAATTAAGCGTTTTCTCAATATTTTCTTTTTCAAGTTTCTTTACAAAGTTACTCATATATTTCCAGTGAGGTTCACCATTTTTGTCGATAGGAAGGAATAATTTTTCCCTTGAAATTCTCTTATCGTTTATTTCACGATTAAAGGAATATTTTTCTTCTAATCGGCTAATAATCGTTGACATGAATTTATAAACATATTCATCTGCATATTCTGAAGTTAATGCTGTTATATGATCACTTGCTATATATTCATACTTATGATAAAAACAAGAACCCACACTTCCACTATTAGCTAAAGATAAATTATTAGCATACTTTCTCACTTTTTCATCATTACCAATAAAATTATTAACACCATTATTTATTCCCGTTGAGGATACATATGGAGTATTACCATCAATTTGATTACTTTTAGTTAATCGTTTCCCTCGTTTAATCTCTTTAAAAATATCTGTAAAGAAAAACTCTTTCCATTCTACTTCTAAGTCAAGTAATTCAAAACCTAGCTTCATAAGTTTATTTTCATAGTAAGAAGCTACTTTTCTACTTTGAACTTTCATCTCTTGTTTGATGTAATCCTCCATAAATTTCCAGTTAGGAGCGCTGTTAGAGTCAATAGGTAACATTATTTTAGATGAGCGCATCCTTTCTGGACGCCATTTTTTTGCATATTCAAAACTTTCAGCTGTTTTTCTTAACATAGTGGCTAAAAAATGTGCTATATACTTATTTAATTTTCCTACTTTTAGATAAAGTGGTGTTACATCATGACTACATGTAAAGGTATGGTTTTGAAAATATATATTGCCTACTGAACCGTTATTGGTCACAGCTAAACAATTTCCTCTATATAGTCTGTCTTCATAATTATGAGTATTAATTTTTCCAACTTTATCCCATTTTTTTATTGTTTCTAAATCATAAAATGCAGTAATTCCATTTTCATACTTCGTTGCGCCTAGAAAAGGAATAGTACTTTTAGTTTTTTCGTTTATAGGAGGTTTCTTATTATAATAGCCATCTTTTATTTCGAAAATATCTATTAACTTAAACTCTCCCCATTCTACACTATCCAAACTCAACTTACTCATATTTTTCACCACTTTCAGCTACTTTTAACACTATTTCTTTTATTTCATATTCTTCCTCATTTTCTTCTATTCCAAATAAATATCCGCGTCCATGAGTTATCATATTTACTTCAAATGTTAAGTAATCAGCAATAGTCTTTCTGAAATCTTCTTCACTTGGAATTTCATCATTGAAATAATAGAAAGAATGTAGCCATTCGTCAGTTGCTTCAACTGTTGTCTCTACACAAAATTTTGTAGGTGCTTCGTTTCTTCCGAACCATACATCAAGCAAGTGTTGTTTTTTATCTTTGTGTGAACCATCGTCGATAAGTCCAATATGTTTACTCACTATATATCCATCGCTCTCAAAGTTAATAAATTTACATACTTTATTTTTAGGGTGTTTATTATGTGCGGTAAAGATGGCAATACATGGATTAGTTCCTACACCATAAAAAGTATTTTTATTAAGAGTTATAACACCTTCTAATGTATGGTTTTTCAAAATCTCTTCTTTGATTTTTTGTTCGTCATTTGTTTTTCCAGTGAATGTACTTTGTGGAACGATAATAGCAGCACGCCCGTCCTCGACTAACGAATCTAATAAGTGTCTTGTAAAATTAATTTCATATAAGTTAGGATTTTGTTTAGAGCCCATAGAATACGGTGGATTCATCATACCTACATTACACCCTTTTAGTTGTAATTGTGCTGGATTTTCTGCCAAAAAGTCGCCATTTTCTAAATTACTTTTTCCATCTCCACGTAAAATCATATTAGTTGTAGCTATAGTAAACATATACGATTGTTCTTCTATTCCAAAAAGTTGATGTTTTTTAATATGTTTGATTTGACCCTCATCATCTGTTTGGCCCACCATATTATGCATAGCAGCAATTAAAAATCCTGCCGTACCACAGCATGGATCAAGTATTTTATCGCTTGGTTTTAAGTCTAACAAATCACAAAATAGTTCCGTAATATGTTTAGGAGTCAAAACAATTCCTAAGTTTTGTCCATCTCCTCCACTATACGACATGAATTCTCCATAAAATCTACCAAGATAATCTTCAGAAGAATTATTATATTTTATACTATGATAAATACTCTCATATAAAAATTCTGTAAAATGTTTTAGTGGTGTCTTCCCTAGATTAGGATTTACTTCATTTATTTTGACATTATCACGGATAATAGAGAATTGACTTAATAATTTATTTTTCTTAACTTGTGGTGAAACATTTGCACGCCCTAAATTTGCTTCTATAGCATCATATATTTTTTGACCATCAGTTTTTTGTGTATCACCAATTAAACTATCTATACTAAAGTTTTTGTACTCAATTTCTCTAAGTGCAAGCAATATCCCAGATACAACTAAAGGTTTACTTTTTTCTTCTAAGTTCCCATAATTCCTTAAATCTTCATGAAGTTCACTTGCATCTTTCAGAATTTCAGCTGTTTCTTTTTCTTTTTGAGTATCTTCTTTTAAAATTTCTTTTGTGTAATACTCATCAATATTTTTCTCACTAAATGAGATTAGAGTTTCCAAATCATCAAGAACTTTATAATTCCCTCTATCATCTATGTAGATAGGAGTAATTTTATGATTTTTTTCATTTCCACTAATACCTAAAGCAATTATTTCTTTATAATTTGTATTTTTTGCAAGGTGCTTTCCATAAAACAATGCACCGTTTACAGCATAATCACAAACACTAGCTACTTCTTCACTAATTATCTCTTTATCTGTTAAATCGATATGTTTATTTGTATCAGCTTTGTCTTCAATAACTATTAAAAAGTCTTTAACCACACCTACATATTCAGGAAATCCTACTTTTCCAGTTCCTCGCTTTGACGCTGTTTGTAGCGCTTCGTGAATTTCTTTTATGTTACTTCCTTGAGCTGTAAATTTATCGCTAATCTTTGCCTCTTTTAACAGTTCATAAACCCACAAATCAGTATTTACTTCTTTCTTTGCCATTATTATCTTTTCCTTACCATTATTTATTATATTTTTTAATTATACCATAGATGATTATACTGGACTATATTTTACATAGAAAAACCTACAAGAAAGAAAATTTTATCCAGCCTGTAGGTTTAACTTCTAATTTATTTTGAGAAGTATCCAAAGTATTTTATATTATTTTAGATCTGTATATACCTTTATAGATACTTTAAAAAACAAGATTTCTCTGTTTACATTACTTTATTATTCTATTCCCCTATAATAATCACTCTCTATTTCTCTATAAGGAGCTATATCCTGAACGTATTCTAATACTCCTTGAAATTCACCATTTTCATCATAAACACCTGCATAAGTGACATGAACAAACTTCCCTCTTGATTCTGATTTAAACCACATTTCATACTTGTCTTTTTTTCTTTCTCGCAAGTTTTTCATTATAGTTTTAACTTTTTCTAGATACTTAGGTGGATGACATAGTTCTACATTTCTACCTACTTGACCTGGCGTGCGTTTGAAAATCATCTCTTCTCCTGAACAATGATCATTATAATATTGAAAAACCTCATCTTTATTAACAAAGGTAATTTCCATAGGCAGATGATTTAATATTAAATCAATTTGATTTAATGACAGATAACCATTTCCTATTTTCTGATGTGTTTCTCTATTTAAAGTTTCTTCTTTAACTTCTTTCGGTTTGTAAGTAATAGTAAACTCTCCTTCAGGAGTTTGAATAATTTTTGTTAATTCCCCTTCGCTTACTTCTATGACCTCACTATTATCAATAGTCTGAGTTTCAAAATCTTCTCTGTGAGGTATCCACTCTTCTTGAGGTCGAATTATTGCATAACCGTAAGCATCACTGTCTTTAGCTATACTCAACCAATCATCTTGAGTAAATGTTTCTAATAATATCATCAGAAGAATCGACTCTTCTTTAAAGATCATTTCCTCAAATTCTTTAACAAAAACTTCAAATTTTTCTTTAACGACAACTATCTCTGTATTAGGTAGTTTTTCCGCTTCTTCTTTAGCTAGTTTAAACAAATCTCTTATTTCATCATCAACACCCCACATAACCTTAGGTGGTGCATCATGTCCATATTTTTCCATTATAGGAAACATTAGTTCTTCTTTTCGTTTATAATGAATATCAAATTGTCCTAATAATTGCAACTGACGAAGCAATCCTTTTAAAACTGCTTCTTTAGTTTCACCTTCATCTAATTTAGCATAATTATCTAAAATTCGCCGAACTCTTATTATTGCAGCTCTTAAAGCTAAATTCTCTTGTTTAAAAACTTGAACAGGATGTCCTGGATGCTCGCTATCTTCAACTTCTACAGTTTTTATCGCACCTTTAAACAAATTAGCATGTACATTACATAGCTTCATTACATCTTCAAAAGTTACACCAGAATCTGAATTCATAAGCTCATGTTCCATTAAAGATATTTCAATCGCAGATACTCCAGAAAAATGCTCATTGAATTCATCTTGAACAGATTCTGCAGATTCACCTTTATGAAGTCGTAATAATATATCGCGTAAAACTTCAATTCTCTTTGTAGCCATTAGTCTAATCCTACTACTTCATACCCGTTAGCTTCTAATGTATCAATAATTGTTTCAAGTTTAATTCCTGCCAATTTCGAGCCCATTCTAAGTGAAGTCTTTCTACCTACAGTATTTCTCATAATCGGATTAGCCAAAGGTTTAAATCCTAAATCTACTAAAATATCCAACACTTCTGGATGCTTATCAACAACCTGTGCAACTGGTATACTCACATCAATAATATTATCCATTTCTCATTACCTCACTACCTTATATTATTAATATAATTATATCATAAGCCATTGATAATCGCTATCAAATTAAAAATGAAAAAGTAAAAAGGTGCAACTTAGACACCTCATTCTATGTTACACCTTAAATATTTTTGTAAGTTTTTATAAATTATTTCTCCACTCAAGAAGTTTTTCTACATCTTCTTGTTTGATATAATCACTTACAACAGCTTCTTCGATTAAGTAGTTGTAGTTAGTTAAAGTGTGGTACTCTACTTTATCTGCTGCAAAGGCATCTTGTGCTTTCTTAAGTTCATAACTAAATATCGCCACAACTCCTAGAACTACTGCCCCGGCTTCTTCTAAAGCTTTGGCTACTTTTAATGAAGATAATCCAGTTGAGATTAAGTCTTCAATAATAACAACTTTTTGTCCTTCTAGTAATCTACCTTCGATTTGATTTGTTTTACCATGTTTTTTAGCTGAGTCCCTAACGTAAATCATAGGTAAATCTAATACTTCACTTACCCATGCAGCGTGAGGAATACCTGCTGTTGCAGTACCAGCTACTACTTCTACTTCTGGGAATTTAGCTTTAATTACTTCACTCATACCAGCTGCTATTTCACGACGAATCGCAGGGTATGACATTGTAATTCTGTTATCACAGTAAATCGGTGATTTAATTCCAGATGTCCAAGTGAAATAATCATTTGGTCTTAATGCCACTGCTTCAATATCTAATAAGTGTTTTGCTATTTTTCTTTCTAATGCCATGTTCTTCTCCTTTATGTTAGCTGTATATCTAATATTATTTTACGAATTGACTTTTAATAAGTTTGTAAACTTCAAGTGAATTTTGCGATTTAGTTATAGAACGACCGACCACAATATGTGTACTTCCTTCTTCGTTGGCAACAGCTGGAGTTGCTACACGTTTTTGATCTCCAACTTCATCTGTTTCTAATCTTATTCCTGGAGTTACTTTTAAGAAGTCATCTCCACAGTTTTCTCTAATTAATCTTGCTTCCCAAACTGACGAAACTACTCCATCAAGTCCTGCTTTTTTAGCTAGTTTAGCATAATTAATTACGCTCTCTTCTAGAGATACAGAAATTAGTTGCTCGTCTTTCATCGCTTCTTCTGATGTAGAAGTTAATTGTGTTATCGCTATTACATTTGTATCTACACTACCGCCTTCAACCATTCCTCGTTTTGCTGCTTTTAGCATTTCATAACCTCCTGCAGCATGTACTGTAAGAATATCAACTTTGAATTTTGCTAATCCTTTTGTCGCACCATAAACTGTATTAGGAATATCATGTAGTTTAAGATCTAAGAATATCTTATGTCCTAATTCTTTAATTTTTTCAATAACAACAGGTCCATTTTGTAGGTATAATTCCATCCCTACTTTTACAAATAGTTTTTCTTCACCAAATTTTTCTAAAAAATTTAAAGTTTCTTCCAAAGTTGGAAAATCTAACGCTATTATTACATCTTTATTCATAATATTTCTCCTTTTTATTTATATGCACGACCACGAAGTTCTAATATATGTTCTACTCCTAATTCATCAAGTGCTGTTTCTAATTTATCAATAATTTTTGGACAAGCATATGGATCTGCAAAATTCGCTGTACCTACTGCTACCGCACTCGCTCCAGCAGAGATAAAGTCGATAACATCCCACTCATCCATTATACCTCCCATACCTATAATAGGAATGTTAACAGCTTGGCTCACCTGATAAACCATTCTTATAGCTACAGGTTTCACCGCTGGTCCTGATAATCCTCCAGTTACGTTCGCAATTATTGGTTTTCCTGTCTTTTTATCTAGTCTTACACCTACTAAAGTATTTATCATTGTAATACCATCAGCTCCTCCTTCTTCGACAGCTTTTGCCATTGCTACTATATCGGTAACGTTAGGTGAAAGTTTCACATAAACAGGTACGCTAGATACCTCTTTTACTTTTCTAGTTAAGTTTTTTGCTGTTTCAGGATCTGTTCCGAACTGAATTCCTCCATGCTTAACATTAGGACAAGATATATTTAACTCTAATGCACGAACATTCGGCGCTTTACTTATGTGCTCCGCTACATAGACATAATCATCTATTTCACTTCCTGCTACATTAGCAATAATAGGAACATCATATTTCTCTAGTTCTTTTAATTTAGTTTCTAATATTTCATGAACTCCTGGATTTTGTAGTCCTATGGCATTTAGCATCCCACTAGAAGTTTCAGCAACACGTGGTGTAGGATTTCCAAAACGTGGTTCTTTAGTCGCTGCCTTAATCATGATTGCTCCAAGTTTACTTAGATCATAAAAGTTAGCATATTCTAAACCAAATGCAAAGCACCCTGATGCAGGCATTACAGGATTCTTTAAATCTAATCCTGGTAATTTTACTCGTAATCTTTCGCTCATAAATTCCTCCTATAATGCTATTTCTTTCGAATTATATACAGGTCCATCGTAACATACACGTGAGATCGAACCATCGATTTTTTCACACACACATGCATAACATGCACCTACTCCACAAGCCATTCTTTCTTCTAAAGAAATATACCCCATCTTTTCTTCATCCATCTTAGTTAATGCTTTTAACATAGCAAATGGACCACAACTATAATACTTATCATAGTCAACTTCATAATTTTTTATAACATCAGTAACAAAACCTTTTTCTCCATAACTTCCATCAGCTGTAGCAACATAAGTTGTACCAAGCTCTGCAAATTTTTCTTCATAAAACACATCTTTCACATTATTAAAACCTAAAATATGTACAGTGTTTACCCCTTGTTTTCTAAATTGCTTTGCTAATTCATATAACGGTGGAACTCCAATTCCTCCACCTACTAACAATGCAGTTTGCCCTTTTTCTAGCGTATAAACATCATATCCTTTTCCTAATGGTCCTAATACGTCTACTAAATTACCTGCTTCTAATTCTGAGATCTTTTTAGTACCTGCTCCATCTGCTCTGTAGACCATCACAAATGTATTTTTTTCTTTATTAATTTCACAAATTGAAATTGGTCTTCTTAATAAAAACTCATAGCTGTTACTTACTTTAATATTTACGAATTGTCCAGGTGTATTCATTTCTTTAACTACATCTCCTTGTAGTTCAATTCTAAATATTTTATCTGCTACTTGTTCATTACTGATTACTGTTGCTAAATAAGTATCCATCCAAATGCTCCTTCTGTAAGAAGAAGGGAAAAAATTTCCCCTTCTTCATCATTTTTTATTTTATAGTGGTAATATATCAAATGAGATTGATTCTAAAACTTTTAGTAGCGCATCTGCTGTATCTAATGATGTTAAACATACAACCTCTTGTTCACTCGCTACACGACGAATCTTGAATCCGTCTTTTGTTACATCTTTATCTTTTGAAGTAGTATTTACTACTACATCCACATCTCCATTATATATAGCATCAAGTACACTGTAATCACTTTGATTAATTTTTCCTACTGGAGTAACTCTTAATCCGTGTTCATCTAGGTACTTAGCTGTTCCTTCTGTAGCTAATAAGTTGTATCCTAAGTCGAAGAATCGTTTTGCTATATTTAATGCTTCTTCTTTATCATCATCACTAATTGTGAATAAGATATTTCCTTGATCACTTACCTTGATTCCTGCTGCAAGAAGTCCTTTGTAAAGTGATTTTTCTAGAGTTCTATCACTTCCCATTACTTCTCCAGTTGATTTCATCTCAGGTCCAAGAGTAGTATCAACATCTTTTAGTTTTTGGAAACTAAATACCGGTACTTTAGTGTACACATTCTGTGCTTCTGGTAATAATCCTGTTTCATATCCTTTAGATTTTAGAGTTTCTCCAATGATAGCTCCTGCAGCAAGTTTCGCCATTGGAACTCCTGTGATTTTACTTAAGAATGGTACAGTTCTTGAGCTTCGTGGGTTAACTTCTAGTACGAATACTTCACCTTTACTTATTACATATTGAATATTTAATAATCCAACGATGTTTAATCCTTTTGCTAATTTAATTGTATATTCTATTAACTTAGCTTTTTCACCTTCTGTCAGTGTTTGAGGTGGATATACTGCTATTGAGTCACCTGAGTGAACCCCTGCTCTTTCGATGTGCTCCATAATACCTGGAATAATTACTGTTTCTCCATCACTAATAGCATCTACTTCTATCTCACGACCTACTAAATATCTGTCAGTTAGTACTGGGTGTTCTGGTGTAAGTTTTACAGCTGTCTTCATATAACGACGTAATTCAGCTTCTTCATAAACTATTTCCATAGCTCGTCCACCTAGCACGTATGATGGTCTTACTAATACAGGATATCCAATTTCTTCTGCATTTTTAACTGCTGTTTCTACATCAAATGCAGTTTTTCCAAGTGGCTGTGGAATGTCTAGTTTATGTAATAATTCTTCAAATTTATCTCTATCTTCTGCATTATCGATTTCTTCTAAAGCAGTACCTAGAATTTTCACACCGTGTTTTTCTAATTTAGCAGCAAGGTTAATCGCTGTTTGTCCACCGAATTGCACTACAACTCCTAGTGGATTTTCGTGATTAATTATCGCCATCACATCTTCTTCAGTTAATGGCTCAAAGTACAGTTTATCAGAGATTGTAAAATCTGTAGAAACTGTTTCTGGGTTGTTATTAACAATGATTGCTTCATAACCTGCATCTTTAATCGCCATTACCGCATGAACTGTAGCATAGTCGAACTCTACACCTTGTCCGATTCGGATAGGACCAGATCCCAGTACAACAATTTTTTTCTTATCGCTAACGATTGATTCTTCCTCTTGTTCATAACTTGAGTAGAAGTATGGTGTTTCTGAAACGAACTCAGCTGCACATGTATCAACCATTTTGAATACCGGTGTTATTTTATTTTCTTGACGAAGGTTGTAGATATCATCTTCTGTCACTCCCCATCTGTGGGCAATTATCTTATCAGAGAATCCGTATTTTTTAGCATATTCTAGTAAATCTACATTTCCTACATTGTCTTTTAACTCATGTTCAATATCGATAATATTTTGCATTTTCTCTAAGAAGAACATGTCAATTTTTGTAATTTCGTGAATATCTTTTGTGCTTTGTCCGCGTCTTAAAGCTTCTCCAATGAAGAATAATCTTTCATCTCCGGCTTGTTTAATCTTATCAATAATTTCTTCTAATGTGAAATCATCTCCATTAGGTAGTCCAAGGTGGTGCACACCATATTCTAATGAACGGATAGCTTTTAGTAAACTTTCTTCATAAGTTCTACCCATCGCCATTACTTCACCAGTAGCTTTCATTTGTGTTCCCAATTTTCTATCCGCATTTTCAAATTTATCAAATGGGAAACGTGGGATTTTACTTACTACGTAGTCAAGTGTTGGTTCGAAACAAGCATACGAGTTTTGTGTAACTGGGTTTATAATTTCATCAAGAGTTAATCCTACAGCAATTTTCGCTGCGATTTTCGCAATTGGATATCCTGTAGCTTTTGATGCTAAAGCTGATGAACGTGATACCCTTGGGTTAACTTCTATAATATAGTATTTGAATGAATTTGGATCAAGTGCAAGTTGCACGTTACATCCACCTTCAATTTTTAAAGCTCTAATAATTTTTAATGATACATTACGTAGCATGTGGTACTCTCTGTCTGTTAATGTTTGAGAAGGTGCTACTACTACTGAATCCCCTGTGTGAATACCAACAGGGTCAATGTTTTCCATGTTACATACAACAATTGCTGTATCGTTAGAGTCACGCATTACTTCGTATTCAATTTCTTTAAATCCTGCGATAGATTTTTCTAATAAACATTGAGTAACTGGTGAATAGTGTAATCCACTACTTACGATTTCTTCTAAATCTTTCTCGTTGTAACAGATACCTCCACCTGTTCCTCCCATAGTGAAGGCAGGACGAACGATTACCGGATATCCTATTTCAGCAACAAATTCTCTCGCTTCATCTAAAGTTGTAATAATCGCTGATTCTGGAACTGGTTCATTAAGTTCATTCATAAGATCACGGAATAATTCTCTATCCTCTGCTTGTTCTATTGAACTTAATTTTGTTCCTAATAATTCAACTCCGTATTTATCTAAGATTCCACTTTTGTGTAGCTCAACCGCAAGGTTAAGTCCTACTTGTCCTCCTAAAGTTGGAAGTAATGCATCCGGTCTTTCTTTTCTGATGATTTTACTTACAAACTCAAGAGTTAAAGGTTCCATATAAACTTTATCAGCGATTTCTTTGTCAGTCATTATTGTCGCTGGATTTGAGTTAACTAAGATAACTTCGTATCCTTCTTCTCTTAAAGACAGACACGCTTGAGTCCCAGCATAGTCAAACTCAGCTGCTTGACCTATTGTAATTGGTCCAGATCCTATTACTAGTATTGTTTTTATATCATTACGTTTTGGCATTTTTATTCTCCTTAATTTTGCATCGATACTCTATAATTTCTCAGGTTATTTCCTATTTGTTTTCTTTAAATTCTCTCATATAATCTATAAACTGATCGAATAAGTAGTTAGGATCGTGTGGTCCTGGTGATGCTTCTGGGTGATATTGTACTGAAAATACTGGGTATTTTTTATGACGTACTCCTTCACATGTTTTATCATTTACTGATAAGTGTGTAAGCTCTAAATCTGTATCTTTTAATGATTCGATATCAACACTGAAACCATGGTTTTGTGAAGTAATATCAACTTTTCCAGTTATTAAGTTTTTAACTGGGTGGTTAGCTCCACGGTGCCCAAATTTAAGTTTATATGTTTTCGCTCCACATGCTAATGAAATAAGTTGGTGTCCCATACAAATTCCAAAAACTGGAATTTTCGGCATAACTTCTTTAAGCATCTCGATTGTTTCTGGTACATCTTCTGGATCTCCAGGTCCATTACTTAACATAATTCCATCTGGATTAAGTCTGAAGATTTCTGCAGCAGTTACATTATGAGGTACAACAACGATATCACAATTACGTTCATTAAGTTCTCTTAGTATTCCTGATTTCATACCGAAGTCTACTAGTACTACTCTATATCCATTTCCTGAAGATAAGAAAGCTTTTTGCGTTGAAACTTGTTCAATTTGGTTCGTTGGTAAGTCAGTTTTTCTAAGATTTTCTAATTGTTCTTCCGGATCCATGCAAAGGTCAGTAATTATTCCTTTGATTGTACCGTGTTCTCTTATTTTTCTTGTTAAACTACGTGTATCAATTCCAGAAATCCCTGGAATGTTAAGTTCTTTTAGCACTTCATCTAAACTGTACTCTGTTCTAAAGTTAGAAGGTTTTTTACAAACTTCCCTAACGATAAGTCCTTTAATACTAGGATTAATTGTTTCAAAATCATCTCTATTGATTCCGTAGTTTCCGATTAATGGATAAGTAAATGTTACTATTTGTCCATTGTATGATGGATCAGAAAGTGTTTCTTGATAACCTGTCATACCTGTGTTAAATACTACCTCTCCTGCTAGTGCTTTATTAGCACCAAATCCATATCCTTTATATACTGTTCCATCTTCTAAAATTAGTTGTCTATCGTAACTGTACATCTTTGTTCTCTCTTTCTAAGTTTTTTATTTTTTAAACTTCAAATACTTCGCTATCTCTGTATGCAACTTGACCTTCACATAGTGTTAGTACTGGTATTCCATAAATTTCTTCTCCTACGTACGGTGTATTTCTACCTTTAGATAAGAATTTTTCTGGATCAATTTTCAGTGATTTTTCTAAGTCGATTACTACTAAGTCTGCAAAACCACCTTCTTCTAAACGTCCATATGGTAAATCGAAAGTATCTGCAACTTTTTCTGTCATTAGTTTAACTAGTAAGTCTAGTGAGAATACTCCAGTTTTTACAAACTTCGTATAAAGTTGACTGAATGCTGTCTCACTTCCAACAATACCAAACGCTGCTTTTCTCATTGATAGGTCTTTTTCATGAGTAGCGTGTGGGGCGTGGTCTGTCGCTATTACATCGATTGTTCCATCTAATAAACCTGCGATAAGCGCATTTCTATCTTCACGTGCTCTTAGTGGTGGATTCATCTTCCACATTCCGTTATCTTCTGGAATATCCATTTCATCACTTATTAGGTGGTGAGGACACACTTCACAAGTTACTTTTATTCCTGCTGCCTTTGCTTCTCTTACTACCCTTACTGATTCTTTAGTAGATACGTGACAAACATGGTAGTGACATCCTGCCGCTTCAGCTAGAAGTACATCGCGTGCGATTTGAACACTTTCACATACTGAAGGAATTCCTGGTAAGTCTAATTCACGACTTCTACGTCCACAGTGCATACATCCTCCACGGATTAATGAGTTATCTTCGCAGTGAGCTACGATTGCTTTATTTAATTTAGCAGCAACCATCATTGATTCATACATCATATTAGCATCCTGTACTCCACGACCATCATCACTAAAGGCAAACACATGCTCAGCTAATTCTTCAAAATCTGCATATTCTTTTCCTTCTTCTCCTTTTGTTATAGCTCCAAAAGGAATCGCTCTGATTACCGAATCACGTTCGATAATATCTAGCTGTAATTTTAGGTTCTCATAGTTATCTGGTACTGGATTTAAGTTCGGCATAGGCATTGCCGTAGTGAATCCACCACGTGCTGCTGCTCTTGAAGCGTGATAAATGTTTTCTTTGTATTCAAATCCTGGCTCTCTCCAGTGTACGTGAACATCAATAAATCCTGGTGAAACAAATTTCCCTTCTAAGTCTAATACCTTAGCTCCACTCTCTTCAATGTTCTCAGATATTTTTACGATTTTTTTATCATCAACTAAAATATCTCTTTCTACTAATACACCATTTTCTAAAATTTTACCGTTTTTTAAAAGTAACATATGCTTCTCCTCTTTATAAATTATTGTCTTTAATTATTTTTTCTATCATTGCCTGTCTCATGAACATCCCATTTTTCATCTGTTCAAAGATTACTGATTTAGGTGCTTCAACTAGTTCCGAAGCTATTTCCATATCTCTATTAACAGGTGCCGGATGCATCACTATTGCTGATTCTTTTAATCTTTCATAGCGCTCTTTAGTTAATCCAAAATTATTATGGTATTCATCTTTACTTAGTCCCATCTTAGAGTCATGTCTTTCATGTTGAACTCTTAACAACATACAAACATCAACTTCTCCAACTACTTTATCAAAGTCTACTATTTCTCCAAGTGTCTCGTCTTTGAAAATATCAGGACAAACAAATCTTACTCTTGCTCCTAATCTCGTAAGCATGTTGTAATTACTTCTTGCCACTCGAGAATTTTTAATATCTCCAGCAATAATAACATTAAGATTTTCGAATGTTCCAAACTTCTCATACATTGTCATTAAATCAAGCAAACATTGGCTTGGATGTTCTCCACTACCATCTCCTCCGCTTAAAATCGGAATATTTAAATTAGTCAGTTCATTGTAGTAAGCGTCTTGACCATGTCTAATAACCAACATGTTGCAACCTAACATCTCTAATGTTTTACATGTATCATATAAAGTTTCACCTTTATTTACTGATGAAGTTGAAACCTCGAAGTTTATAACATTTAATCTATGTTTGTGCTCAGCTACCTCAAAACTATGTTTCGTTCTAGTTGAGTTCTCAAAGAATAAATTCGCTACATATAGGTCTTCTCTTGGTTCTACCTTCTTACCATTTTTTAACTCTAAAGCTCTTTCTATCAGTTGATAAACTTCTTCATTTGTCAGATCAGACATTTTTACTATATTTCTCATAGTAATTCCTCCATTTTGTATAAAAAAATACCTTGTATCCATCTGGCTACAAGGTATGACTGTTCATCAACTATTAAATTCAAGTTATTATCTGGGCATAGTTATACCTAAATATAGCTATACTCAAATAAAGTAAAAACTTTAAATTCAATCCCTTGTTAGCCTCTCTGGACTACCTTAAAAAGATTTTATATTTAAATTAATAATATTTCCTCAACATCATCTACTTCATTTAAATGAACTTTTACATTTTCCTTTCTTGAAGTAGGAATATTTTTTCCAATATGATCTGCTCTAATCGGCAGTTCTCTATGTCCTCTGTCTACAAGAATAGCAAGACGAATTGCTTTTGGACGACTTGCATCCATTATGGCATCTATCGCCGCTCTTACCGTTCTTCCTGTATAAAGAACATCGTCTACAATAATTACAACTTTGTTTGTCAAATCAAGTTTAAAACGTGGAACTTTTATTTCAGGTTCTTCACTTATTTTTTCTAAATCATCTCGATAAAATTTTATATCAAGTGTTTCTACTGGAATATTAGTATTTTCAATTTCTTTGATTTTTTGTTTCAATCTTTTGGCGATATGAATCCCTCTAGTTTGAATACCTACTAAAACTATATCATCTAATTTGTTTTGTTCGATAATTTCATTCGCAATTCTAGTAATCATTCTAGAAATCATTGTTTCGTCGAAAAGAATTCGTTTTTTCATACTTCACCTCAAAAAAAAGCCTACTCTATTGAGCAGGACAGCATAAATAAACTTGGTTTTCCAATTAATAAATCTTTGCTGACCTCTCTGGATCACATTAAAGATGTGTTATTCAAATTATCAATATTATATACCATAATAAGAGATTTGTCAAATGTATAATGGATTATTGGAGCAATTAAATGTCTCCAATAATCCACTTTTCTTTTTATTCATCCTCATCCTTTTCTTTCCATCTTGCACTAGCAACCGCAATTGAGATAAAACCTAATATTAAGAATACAGCTATAATAATTTTTATCATAATTGTCCTCCTAAATAGTTTTATTATTTTCTAATTTTATTCAAATTTCAGTACTTCTTTATTCGTAATGTTTATAACCTTAGTTGCAACATTATCGATAAATTCCATATCGTGACTGATCATAATTAGTATACCAGGATATTTATTTAATATCTTCTCTACCGCTTCTATCGCAACAACATCTAAGAAGTTAGTTATCTCATCTAATAACAGTACGTCTGTTTTTCTAAAAAGTAAACTTACAAAATAAAGTTTAACTTTCTCCCCTTTGCTTAAAACTGATATCTTCTTATTGATATCATCTCCTCTAAAATTTAGTAAAGCTAGTATATTTCTAAGTTCTATATCATCTAGTGTAGTAGATTCTTTCACAAATTCAAACAATGTTTTTTCTTCTTTAAAAATATCAAAGTTATTTTGTTCAAAATATGCTACTTGCAAAGAACAAGGAATAGACTCTTTCACATATTTTAGAAAAGTAGTTTTCCCTGAACCGTTTTTTCCTTTAATTAAAATCTTATCACCACTAGAAAAAGTAAAACCAGGTGAGGCCCAGAGAAACTTCCCATCTATTTCACAGCTTTTCGTGTCAATACAAAAACTCTTGTTATGAGTTTCCTTAAATATCTCTAAAAATTCAATATCATACTTATCTTTTAACGGCTTAGGTTTAATGTTAGCCTGCAACTTATCTTCTTGTCTTGATATTTTTTTCTGTAATCTCTTTTCGTTTTTTGAAATTTTATTTTTTACACTTATAATTCTATAATCTGATCCACTCATGTTCTTTGGCTTTCCAGATTTTTTCCCCTGTTCCTCTTTCATCTCTTGGATGCTTTTCTTTATCTTCTTAGCTTCTTTATTATACTTTTGTAGTTCAGCTTCATACTCAGTAGTTTCAATTTCTTCTTGAAACTTGTACTCATGATAATTCCCATTAAATTCTCTCACAGTATTATTTTCGATTATCCATAACTTAGTACAAACATTATTTAAAAAATTTCTATCGTGACTTGCTATACAAAAGGTCGCTGGAGTTCTTTTTATAAGATTAGCTATTTTACTAGCATTATTATAATCTAAGTATGTTGATGGCTCATCAAGTAAATATAGCTCAACATTCGATAATAAGCTACTTCTAATCTTATTTACAACAACTTCTCCCCCACTCTTTTTAAGAAGAGAATTTTCTCCAAATTCTAAAAACTCTGATGAAATGTTATTTTCATCTTTAAGAGAGTCATCTATATATTTTAACAGAGTTGTCTTCCCTGAACCATTTTTCCCTATTAAACCAATAATATCACCAGTATTTATACTCAATTTTTCAATTTTGAATAATATCTTCCCTTGTTTTTCAAACTCTATGTTTTTAATATTTAATATTTGCATACATTAACTCCTTTTTAATAAAATCTCTCTATTAATCTAATGTATCCATGCTCCCACCCCCGAATTGAGTTTTACTAGTGTCTATTTACCCATATTATATCAAAAATAAAAAACAATTGAAAACATTTTCTTTAATAATTCTCTATTTATTAAAATATTTGTGCTATAATTGTATTTATAATTAATAAAAGTAATCTGGAGGTTTTTATGATTGAAAAAATTATACAAGATGAACTTGAAAAATTTTATCCAGAAATGATTGAACTTCGTCGCTATATGCATATGCATCCTGAAGTTTCATTTAACGAAAAAAATACAGCGAGATTCATTAAAGAATATTTAGAAAAAATTGGTATTACTGATATAAAAACAAAAGTCGGCTTAAATGGTGTAGTTGCAAGAATAAAAGGACAAGATTCTTCAAAAACAATCGCTTTTCGAGCAGACTTTGATGCTCTACCTATAAATGATGCAAAAGATACTCCTTACAAGTCTACAATTCCTAATGCAATGCATGCTTGTGGACATGATGGCCACACTACTGCTTTACTTGCAACGTGTAAAGCATTAATGGATAATCAAAAAGAACTACCACACGATGTTGTTGCAGTTTTCCAATATGGAGAAGAACAAGCTCCAGGAGGAGCAAAACCTATGATAGACGCTGGTTGTTTACAAGGAGTCGACGTAATATTCGGCGCTCATCTTTGGACACCACTTCCACTTGGAACTTTAGGATATAGTTACAAAGAACTATGTGCAGCTGCCGATAGATTCGAAGTGAAAATCAACAGCAAGGAAAATGCAAATATTATTGCTGCAGAATTTGTTAGTATGACTCAACAAATAGTTTCACGATTTTCTAAACCAAGAGAAACACTAGTTATCACTTTGGGAAAACTTGAAAGTTCTATAGAAGAAGCTAGTATTACTGGAACAATAAGACATTTTAATAAAGAACTTCATAAAATGGTATTAAATAAACTTCAAAACCTATGTGAAGCTTTAGAAAATGAATATCCTAGTACTAATATAGAATTTATCTACTACGGAGGTTATCCGCCACTTATAAATCACAAAAAAGGAACAGTAGAAATACAAAAAGCAACCTCTAAGATTCTTCCAGATATTAAACAGTTGGAAATTGAACCGTTAATGATCGGTGAAGATTTTGCTTATTACGTTGAAGAAGTCCCAGGAGCATTTTTCTTAATCGGTGCCGGTAATTCTACATTCGCTAAGTATCCACACCATCATCCAAATTTTGATTTTGAAGAAGAAGTCATGAAACAAACAGCTTCAATATTCTTAACACTAGCATTTGATTCCACTAATGTAATTAAAAATCTTAAGGAGGAACAATAGATATGAATACATATTTAGTTAATATTTTTGGTAAAGGTGGACACGGAGCTGAACCTCATGAAGCCATCGATACAACAGTTATCGTTGGGGAATTTGTAAGAAAAACTACAAAATATAAAAATATAGAGATAATCTCTGTAAAAAGTGGTGATGCTTTTAATGTAATCTCTGGTAAGGCTGAAATTAACTTAAAAACAGATGATTTAGAACAATTGAAATCAATACTAGCTTCACTGCTTATATATTACGGTGAGAAGACTAGATTTGAAATAATAGAAAATTAAAAAGACTGAGAGTAACTCGAAATCAGGATTTCATAGAAATCTTCAAGTTACCTCAGCCTTTATTTTTAATAATTTATTTCTCTAATATTTCCTTCACCCTTCTTTGTAATTCAGGTACTACTTCTTCAATAAACCATGGATTTTTATTATGCCAACGGAAATTCAATGGTGAAGGATGAACAATTGGGAAATAACGTGGCAAGTACTGTTTATAATTATATACAGTTTCTGTTAGATTCTGTTTCTTATCATTTCCCAAGTAATAATCTTGTGCATATTTTCCCACGAGAACAATAAGCTCTAGATTAGGCATAAGTTCTAAAACTTTTGAATGCCATTTTTTGGCAAAGTTTTTTCGAGGTGGTAAATCCCCACTCTTACCTTTACCAGGATAATAGAAATCCATAGGAACTACACCTATTAAACCCGATTTATAAAATATTTCATCATCTATGCCCATCCACTCTCGAAGCTTAATCCCACTTTTATCATTGAAGAAGATTTTACTTTCTTGAGCTTTAATACCTGGAGCTTGACCTATGATTAATATTTTAGCTGTATTTGGCGTAGAAAATAACGGTTCAATTCCTACATCCGTGTATTTTTTATTATCACTATCTGCCATTATTTCTTTTTTCAATTGTTCAAAACTATCCATATTATTCCTCTGAAAATTATTTTCTAACTAATTCAACTACCGCTTCAACAGCCGCTGTTCCTGGGAACATATCTACTGGTTGGATGCGTCTAATTTTATATTTTCTTGTTAAAACTTTTAAATCACGTGCTAATGTAGATGGATTACAGCTCACATAAACAATTTTCTTAGCGTCAACCGCTAATAAGTTTTTAGCTAGTGGTCCAAGACCTACACGTGGCGGATCTACTATTGCAACATCAAAGTTGATTCCTTTTTTCTTCCAACGTGGAACTATTTTATTAGCATCTCCTGCAACATAAGTACAGTTTGTTAAGTTGTTTAATTTAACATTGTCATTAGCGTCTTTAATCGCAGCTGGTATAATATCTACACCATATACTTCTTTACAGTTACGGCTAACATATTGCCCAATTGTTCCAACTCCACAATATGCATCTAATACAACATCTGTTTCTTTCAGCGCAGCAAACTCAACTACTTTATCATAAAGTTTTTTAGTTGCTGGTGGATTTAATTGAAAGAATGATTTTGCTGAAAGTTCATACTTAATATCTCCAATTTTTTCAACAATATAATCTGAACCATATAAAGTAACACTTTCAGTCCCCATTACCAAATGATCTTTGTCATTAGTGATATTTAATATTATGCTTTTAACGATTCTTTCACGCTTAAGTTCATTAACGACCTTATCCATGTTCTTAATCTTATCAGTATTTGCTACGAATGTTACTTGAACATCTCCATTATAGAATGAAGTTCTTGTTGCAATATATTTCACACCGTAATTCTTTTTATTTGTAGAAATCTCTACTTTATATTTTCCTAGTAACTTCTTAGCTAAATTTGTTATTTTATTACCATTCTCATGCAATGCTAAATCTTCATTAATTTCAACTAAATCGTTAGAACCTTCTTTATATAACCCTGCAATAACTCGCCCATTTCTAACAGCTAGTGGAAATTGATTTTTATTACGATACCCTTCTGTTACAGGACTCGCCAACGTTTTTAGTACTAATTTATCGGGTTTTGGGAGTCTATAATACTTATCAAATGCATCTAATAAAATTGTACGTTTGTATTCTAATTGTTTTTCATAGCTAACATGAGCTAAACCGTATGCTCCACTTTCTGCATATTCGCGTTTAATTTCTACTCTATGAGGGCTTGGTTCTTTCACTTTAACAAGTTTCCCAATAATGTATTTTGGTGTTTCCTCAACGATTTCACAAACAATAACCTCATCAGGTAAAGCACCTTTTACAAAAGTAATTTTCTTTTTATAATATCCTATACCCTCACCATTAATACCAATTTTTTTTATTGTAAGTAAGACGTTTAATCTTTTTCCGTTTTTATTTTTCATCGTATCCTCATTCATAAAGATAAGCTGAGTAAAAGCAAAACACTCCCACTTCAGCTTATCCAATTCTAGTATTATTTTATAGTTTTAATTTCGTTATCTAATTCTTCTACTAATGCAATTAATCTGTCAATTTGAGTTAAATCAACTTTTTCAGGTTCAATATTTTCTAACTCGCTTGCAAAATCTTCAAATTTTGTTTTTAATTCTTCTAAAATATTATTAGGCATAACATTCTCCTTTTTTGTTCTCTATTCCATTATAATATAAATTCATAAAAATTCAACTCATAACACAAAAATTAATAAATTATTTTATCAGCATAATATTTAGTATTTATTCAAAAATACTCTATTTTTTCATTTTAGTATTAAATTGATTATTATCATCTTAAAGAACACATTGTTTATGTAAAAAATGAAAAATATCTAAGCAGAAACACCAATCACACCATCAGGCCATATCTCATTCTCCATCAAAACATCC
>ERZ773046.668-NODE-668-length-21413-cov-6.237007_pt1 | contig 21413 bp, 18 predicted proteins | sample MGYA00580634_ERZ773046 | MGnify/ENA primary metagenome ERZ773046 (study PRJEB29015, sample SAMEA2738127) | human oral metagenome | biome: human oral; feature: human-associated habitat; material: saliva | place: China | collected 2159 ... | reverse complement strand
AGCTGCTCCCTGCATTGTTACCTCCTTGAGAACCACAGCCATGAGTACTGGCTATTTGTCATCATGGCCACATACTACCACTCAGGTGATCGGCGACACGATTCACACTCGCACTCAACCGACAGCAAAGCCGGGCCACGCCCTCACGCGACCCGGTCACTACCTCGTCAGAGTTCTCCTGCCTCACACGAAGTCCGCCAACACACCCACGTCGCGCACTGCCTGACGCAGGCGCTTATCGCGCGTCCATAGCGACACGCCGGGGTTACGACAGCACTCGCCAGAAGTGCCACATCAACAGCACTGAGGCCCCTGCCCCATAGGTGCCGCTCCTCAACAAGATACCGCACGCCTTGGTCGTCGACGTTGCGAACGATCATGAGGCGCTCAAGCGCTTTCAAAAAGATCGAGCGGTTCTTGAGATTCCCCAACGCGAGTTCCGTGATGACACTCTGATGCACGCACACCTGATCGCGCTCGAGCAGATCGACCAGAACAGGCCACACCCGCGTCGACCCACGCGGCTACAAGTCCTTCGGCAAGTGCCTGTCCCGCAAGATCGTCTGCGGCGACTGCGGACGGCCGTTCGGCCGCAAGACCTGGCACTCGGGCACCCCGAACCGGGTCGACGTGTGGGAGTGTCCGACGAACTACGTCAAGCGCGGCACCTGCACCACCAGCCACCTCTACCAGGAGGTGCTGCTGGTGAAGATGGCCGAGGCGTTGCAGGTGCTCGCTGGGCGCAACAGCACGGCGGTTGATCAGGCCGTGGACAGCCTGCAGTCAACGGGTGCGCGGCGACGTCCGTCGACGCTCCGTGCCGCGATCGAGAAGCTCCTGACCGAATCGCCGACGCAGCTTGCGTTCCACATCCCGGACTTCCTTGCGGTGCTGGAGGGCGGGTGCACGCTCACCGATGGCAGGCTCGGATTCGTGTTCATTACCAGCGAGGCCGTCACCCTCGTCCTCCCGCAACGCTGGAGTCCCGTGATGCGCCCAGGCGAACTCGCAGCTACAGGGCGTTGCTGACCGGGCTGGCGAAGGCTTTCAGGTCTTCCCACGAGTCGGCACGGGCGGTGTCTTGCTCGTAGGCGATCAGATAGCCCCAGTGTTGACCGGCGTAGGCATCCTCAGCCACCAACCGGCGCACCAACGCCTCGGCAGCCTTACGCTTGGCCTGCACCCTGGCGTCATCGCGGCCGCGCTCGTCCTTGCCTTCGATGATCCAATGCACCCCGTTGGTGTCCAAGGCTACGAAGTCGGGGAAGTAGCGGTCTTTCGCGTTGTAGTACACGAACGCCTGGTCTTGCGGATGCAGGCGATGCCACCACACGATCCCCGGCGACGTGTTGAGCAGGCGAGCAAGCTGGTATTCGCCGGTGAAGGAGTCGAAGGATTCCTCGGCGAATAGCGACTTGAACCAGCCGCCGTAGACCCGGCCTCGCACGAACTGGGCACGGCTCTCGATCTGGTCATGCACCTTCTCACCTAACGGGAGCGTGTAGCCGGTGCCTGGCATCTGCTTGGGGTGTATGGTCGGCACCTCGCGGGTGGCTCGCAGTGTCTCGGTTGTGTAGTTCTTGATCAGCGTTAGGAGTTCGGCGCGGGCGGAGTCGAGGGATTTGACGGTCCAGCCGGTGAACGTCACGGCGCGCATGAACTTCGGCACCAGGAACGTGGCGACGTAGCGTGCGGTCTGTTCGGTTTTGGGCACCAGCGACATGTTGATCACCAGTTTGACCAGCGCCTCCTCGGCATCGGCGTTGTCGACGTGGACGGAGTCGACTTCGGCGCTTTCTCGATCCTCTGTCCGGAGTTTCTTGCCTAGGGCGGCGATGATCTCTTTGCGCAGCAGCACGTCCCCGGCAGAGGTAACCCGACGGGCCGCTTGCTCGATCACGGCGTCACTGATTTCGGACAGGTCAATGGGCGGCTGCTGCACAGTCATCGTCGTCACCGGGAATCGGTAGGACACGTCAGCAAAGCTCGGGTTCCGTCCGATCGAAACCAACTCCCAGGTGAGCTCATCCTCCTGCTCGGTGATGGTACGAACCCCGACACCGGGCAAACCCGCACCCGGGGAATCACTGCCGCCGACGGGAACGGTGCCCGGATGCGGTTCCACACCACCGGTGCTAGCACCGCTGGTACCAGCACCAGGCCACGGAATAGTCGTAGTCGATGCTTGACCGCCGGTCGAGTCTGTGCCTGTATCCGAGTTGGATTGTTCGGCGGCTTTGCGGATCGCCTCCTCAACCTTGGCCTTGTCGGGTTCGGGGACAGCTTCGTCCAATCCGAACTGCTGCAGCACGTTCTCGGCGTTCAACAATTCGGCGAAGGACTGGTGAGCGATGATATCGAGCTGGTCGATCTGCCACACGCCCGTGTACTTCCCGAACGGCAAACGCAGGCCACGTCCCATGGTCTGCTGGGTCAACACCTCCGAGGCCATCGCCCGCAGCGTGACCACGACGGCGATGTTCTTGACGTCCCAGCCTTCCTTGAGCTTGTTCACGCTAACCACTGCCAGCACAGGCGATTCGGGCTGATCCAATTCGTCGAGGCGGCGTTGGGTCAACTCATCCTCGTGCTTGGAGTCCACCTGCAGCACAGCCGATTCTCGGCCGAGGTACTCCGGCGTGCGCAACAGCTCAGCAACCTGGGTGGCGTGCTCCACATCGGAGCAGACCACGAAAGCGACCGCGTTCACATGCTCGCGGTTCTGGGAAGCCGTGTACGAGTCGTAGTAGGCCTGCTTGATCGCACGTAGCTGCAGAGCGTCCCGCAACTGTTGCTCTTCGGAGGCTTCATCGGTGCCATATCCAGTCTTGCGGAACGCCAACACCGGGGCCTTGACGTACTTGTCCTGGATGGCGCGGTAGAGCGGGTACTCGTAAATGACGTGATCGGTGGTCTTGTCCACCGCCGCGGTCAACCCGATCGCCGCTGCTGGGTCGAGTTCCTTCAACGCTGCATTGAACGCGACCGCGCTGGACCCGTACAGGTGGGATTCGTCGGCGATCACAACCAGATCATCGAGGTTCTTCAGGTAGTCGAAGAGCACGCCGGCGTTCTCATCGAACCGGCGGGGCTTACGGCGCATCGCGTCCTGGGGACCACCGTGGGTGTCACCCTCGGCTTCCTTCGGCGCGATGAGCTGCTGAATGTTGAAGATAAACGCCAGCATTGGCACTTCACGGCCGAACGCGAGTCGGGCCGGGCCGTTCTGCCGGGCGATCCACGCCGAGTAGTCCTGTGGGGTCACCACCTCGGGCGGCACCGCCGCGCCGGTGATGTAGCGGGGCGTGCCGGGCGTGAAATTCTGCACGGTCTTGGCCTGCACCGTCTTGCCTGGGGTGACGATCACGACGTTGCCAACTCCTTGGCGGCGCAGATACTCCACAAACGCCGCCATCAAGTAGGTCTTGCCCACGCCCGTAGCAAGGTTGAGCACCTGCATCACGGTCGGGTCATAGTCACCGTCGAGAGTGAAGACCAGCTGGCGCAGTGCTTCCTTGTTCGGAGCACGCAGGTCGAACTCGGCACTGATCGACTCCAGCATGTCCGAGTCAAAACTGATGTTGAGCCTGTTCGCCATCATTGGTCACCACCTTCGCTGTACCGAAACACATCATCGGGCAATGCGACCACCCGCGACCCCTTCACCAGTTTGCGCAGATGCTGGCGCACACCGTCTATCACCGTGGTGGCGGCCAGCACGATTGTCTCGCCGGGCTGGATTTGGGAAGCAAGCCAGTCAACGATCTCGGTCGTGGCGACACCCTCCACCACCTTCAACAAGGCATTGCCACGGCGGGCATCAAAAATATAGTCATCATCCGGGTGCAACAGTGTGAACCCTAGATTTGCGGCTACCGACGACACAAGCACCTCACCGGTAGCTTCTGGAGTCAGCATCACCCGATCCAGGGCCGGGTCGTAGTCGAAACAAGCCGGCGACAGGTGCGCCACCTGGAAGCCGCCGCCACCTCGCCAGTTGCGTTTTTTCGATGGAGCCGTTGCAAGCAATCGCTTCACTACTTTGATTGCGGCAATATCCTCTCCGGTAAGGCCGTCTTCCTTAGTGATGGCATTTAGTAGCTTCGTTGCATCTTGAAGATCTTTGACTTCAAATTTCTCTGGCAGAACCGCCGTCGATTTCAGGGTGCGATCTACCGTCATCGTGATACCACCCGGATCTTGATCGTGAATCACCTTTTCCAAACGCGGTCTCGTGAATGTTGTGAAAGTTGACTCGAGGAGCTCGCAGGTTACCCAACGCCGACCCATCTTATGAGCTACGGCAGCCGTGGTACCCGATCCGGCAAATACGTCGAGGACGATATCGCCCGGACTAGAGCCGATATGAATGATGCGCTCAAGAAGACGTTCCGGTTTAGGTGTGGAGAATGGTTGTTCGTCCGGAAAGAGTGCGAGGATCTCTTTCTTGCCTTCCTGGCTGTGGCCAACTTCCTCATGAGGCCACCAGGTCGTTGGCACCCTTCCTTGCATCACCTCAGATAGGAACCGCTTCAGTTGAGGAGCTCCCTGCCCTGACGCACCAAACCACACTCTATTGTCCTCGAGCAGTTCCTCATAGCGCTGTTGCGTGAATAGCCAGCATCTACCGGGCGGTGGGCCAAGCTGCAGCCCTGTAGGGGTTGTCAGCTCGTAAATTTGGTCTATTCGTGGATTTTCTGCGGGATTGTACTGCGCGGTGAAATTGTCGGGACGCCAGCGTCCGCGTGGGTCATCGTCGAGATTCTCATATACCAGATTCTGCGCGGCGGAACGTGGCAGCAGGTTGCGGACTGCTTTGAAGCGTTCTTGATTGATACAATAGACGAGGATCGTATCGTTTGAGTGGGAGATAACGGAACGGTTTTCTGGTGAGTAGGTCTTTTGCCACTGCATCTCAGCCACGAATCGATCTGCTCCAAAGACTTCATCGAGTAGGACGCGCATCCGGTGGACTTCCACATCGTCGAGGTGTACCCAGATCGACCCCTCGTCAGACAGTAGCTTCTTCATGTGGAGGAGTCGGTCGCGCATCATAGTGAGCCAGACCGAGTGTTCGAGGTTGTCTTCGTAGTTGGCGAAGGTCTGGGCGGTGTTGAAGGGTGGGTCGATGTAGATCAACTTGACCTTGCCGACGTACTTCTCAGCCAGCTCGGGCACGCGTGTCAGTGCCTCTAATACGTCTCCGGATTCACCGAGGATCAACAGATTGTCTTCTTGTGGTTCCAGGTCAGCACGGTCAGAGTATGTAAACTCGTCGGTCTTAGCTGTCTGTGCACCACGGACGTAGTCGTCCATGATGAGGGTATGGGTCTCGCAGTAGCGGGGGTCTGAGGGATCTACCCACGTGTAGCCGTACTTGCCTGTCTCGGTTGGTATGAGGGCTTTGTCCTTGTTGTACCAGGTGAGCTGTAGGCGCTGCGCATTCATCTAGTTGGTCTCTCCCTTCATGCCTGTGGAAATGACCTCACGGGTAGCTGTGATCTTGCGGATGTCTTCTTTGTCTTGGCTATGTTCTTCTGAAATGCCTGCATACTTATGGTTCCGTGTGAAGCCGTAGAGAACGTGCTTGCTCCCAGTTGAATGCCTGTGGTCTGTTCGGTGTCTGTCTTGGCGTGGGCTGTGGAGACCGGCGCGACGATAATGTTCTCTGCCTCCTGAATGTAAAGCTTCGTCGAGTTTATCTTCGCATCCAAGCGCTCATCTCGCGCATGCAGAGCAGCTAGCGTGATGTGCGAGACCGGGATTGCCACCAGGTCGATGCCCGTGTCGCCAGTACGGCGCTCCGGCCACTCGCCCCAGAGATAGACCTCTTTGAATTGGTGAGCGAAACGCGCATCGTGGAGAAGGAACTGACGGGTGAGTTGCTCGAAGAGCGTGCCCTTCGCGCGCTCGCTTGTCGCGCGCGCACGGTACTCGTTCAGCAGCGTGTCCAGAGCGCTGGCTGAAGAAGATGGGGGAGTGGAATGCTCAGTGATCGCAGACGTAGAAGGGGCAGAGCTCTTGTTTGGTGTTGGGGCGCCATCAACTTCAAATGCAAACTGGTCTGCGTTGGGATCACTGTGCATGGAGATGCCCTTCTATGTGGCGGATGGGTGCCGGGTGAACATCGCTGATCACCGGCTGCGTTCTTGGGGATTTCCCCGAAGGCGTGCTGCGTATGCTCAGATTAATGCATCTGAATGACGCAGATGTAATTATTGCGTGTTGTTTTTTGCGCTTTTCTTATTGGTATTGCGCGGATTTGTGCAGGTGCCAATCACCGTTATCAGCCGGATCAATCCAGCTGGTCATACTTCACGCTGCTCCCACGAGACTTTTCGACAGGGTATTTCTGTGCGGTGACAGCAAGCTTCTCCAAGACGATCTGATCGGGTTCAAGCCCGACCTTCATTGCGAGGAAGTAACAGTAGGTGAGGACATCGGCAAGCTCTTCCTTGACCGCCTGAGGATCCCCATCGGGCGACCACTGGAAGCACTCTAAGAGCTCCGCGGCCTCGATAGAAATCGATTTAGCCAAATTATCGGGAGTGTGGAACTGGTCCCAATCGCGCTCCTCAGAGAACGCGCGTAATTTCTGTGCAACCGCATCGTCAAGCATGCTTTCACTTTACTGTGAAGCACCCTCATCTGTGAGACGATGCACGATTCTTCTAGTAAAAGACTAGTTGATATCTTTTCCTTCGCGGATTTCTGAACGCGTCCTCGCCATAGAAATTGATTTGTCTGTCGCCCCACCAGGCCAGAAACTCCTGAGCAGTTTCGCCGTTGTGCTTTTCGTCGAATGCGCAGTCGAATGAGGCGATGATTCCATCGGTTGCTTCAGCCAGAGCTGCGCAAACTAATCCGTAACCGGTTGAAGCAACGGGAGGGCCGCCAAAGTTACGTTCGTCAGACCAGTAGTGGTCTTGTGCCAGAATTTTTGCCAGTCGAGTTGGAGGAACAATATCTTCGAATTCTTCAACGATGTACCACAAGCCAAGGTGTTCCGGTTTTGAGTCGAATGGGTAGACCAAGTCTTCTTCGCTAATTCGATCGTCATCTTCGACGAAAGAACAACTAGGCCAAGAATCCGAATCCCAGATCCCATCAATCGAATATTCGAAGCCCAGATACAAATCTGGTGTCCACACCGTGTCGATTTCAACGTACTTAATTGGTATATCCGCTGAAGAGGGATAGAAAGCTTTAACCTCGATTGTTGAACCGATACCGTGACGGTTCAACAATGTTTGAAATAACTCTTGTGTGCGCCCACGAATCTCCTCAACAAGAGGCAGGGCATCTACTGTCGGATAAACATCAATGGTTGTCGACATGGGATTATGCTACTCACTCCCGCCTTCAGTTTGTGCCGGTTTGACTCACAAGCGGAAAACAAATTTTAAGTCCAGCTCACATCCGTCCCATGCCACTCGTTGCCCCGAAATCGTCGCCCTTCACCATCGCAACGCTCGCTTGGAGGTTCCCACAACAGCGCGTAACTAGCAGGAATAGGCGTCGAGGCTACCCCGATCGCAGCGTTAATTCGTCTGCGTAGCGCACTCCAGTCGTTGAAATCCATCCAGTTGACTCGGAGGAAACGCCAGCCCTGGTCTTGTAGCGCCTGCTCGCGTTGAACCCACGAGCGCTTCGCGCGGTCGAATTCCCCCTGTGTTGATCCCAATTTCTCAATCCCATCGAACTCGATGATGAGTTTGAGCCGCGGAATTGCGATATCAGCAAAGAGAGGTCGTCCACCTGCAGAAAACTCATACTGCGTCGAAAAGTCGTAGGGACATAGCGCGCGAACCACCCAGGTCAGCGCGGCCTCGGCAGGGTTGTCGCAACCTGGATCAATCGAGCTCAGGATCCGTCGCGCGCGGGCATAACCTCGGTGGCCCTCTTCTCGTTCCAAACGCGAAAGGAGCTTTTTACGTATGACTTCTGCGCGGCCTCGGCACGCATCTTGCGAGAAATTACTAAACCCAGACCACTTGTGGAGGGCGCTGCACCCAAGGGTGAAGGCTTGAAGCGCATCATCGTGCATCGCGCAGCGGATGAGCGCATCGTAAGGGTGCTCGGTAAGCAGCCCTGAAACCTGCGTGCGTTCGGAGGTAATCGGGGGAGTACGCCGATAGACTCGCAGGGTCGCGGGCACGGAGATTGTCCCGCATCTGCACGGAGGAATGAGCTGGCTTGTACGGCGCTGCGGCTGATACAACTCAACGTTTGGGTTTGAGATCCAGCCTCGTACCCCGTGAAGTAGAAGCGCAGAGCTGCCAACCACAAGTGGTGTCGTTTTTCCTTGCTGCACTGACGCAATGATGCGTGCCAGCGCAATTGACTCCCAGATTTCCCAGGGCTTCGCCTGACTGAGGTCAAATGGCAGTTGAACGTAGGCGCCGCGGTGTAAGCGCAATTGCCCTTTGAGATGGGAACTTTTGGAGGAACTCCCGCGATAGCTCAGGGTTACATGCGGCAGTTGCGTGCTCATAGTGGACAGTGTGGGGCGAGGGAGGCGGCTGTGTGTTGTCCTGCCGAAAACATGTGGATGAATCGTTGCAATCCAGCGTTGTGGAAAAGTTTGTTGCGTGCGAAGCGGGTCTTTTGGCGGTGTTCGGGCGGTTTAGTGCTTTTTTGCGGTTCGCACCGGGTTTTTACAGTGAAATCCGCCGCCGTCGGAGCGGATTGACACGGGTTGGCGCGATTGACACCGTTTGGAGGATGGGCACTGCGGTTTTTGGGCTATGCGATGCCGCCAAGTGGTGCCAATGCTTACGGGGCGTGTCAATGCCGCCGAGCGGTGTCGATACCTGGGGGCCAAGGTTTGCGCACGAGGACGTGGCAGGGTTTGGCCCGCGGGCTTGGCGCTGCGGCCGGCCCGCCGTCCTGCCAGTACGAGGCGCCCACAACCACCCCGAAATATGGACACCTTCTGCCGACCTTCCGCCCCCGCGCAACAATGGCAGCATGACAAATCTGAAACTCGCAGTAATCCCCGGTGACGGCATCGGGCAGGAAATCGTCCCCGAAGGCATCAAGGCTCTGGAAGCTGTCATTCCCTCTGACGTCACGCTGCAGTACACAGAATTCGATCTTGGCGCGCGCCGCTACCACCGCACCGGCGAGATCCTCACCGACACAGACCTCGAGGTCATCGACCAGCACGATGCCATCCTCTTGGGTGCGATTGGCGATCCTTCGGTTCCCTCAGGCGTTCTTGAGCGCGGCCTGCTCCTCAAGCTCCGTTTCTCGCTGGACCACTATGTCAATCTGCGCCCCTCGCACTACTACCCGGGTGTCCCGACCCCGCTGGCGAACCCCGGAGACATTGATTTCATCGTCGTGCGCGAGGGCACTGAAAGCCTTTACGCCGGAAACGGTGGAACCCTGCGCAAGGGCACGATTCACGAGGTCGCACAGGAGATCTCCGTCAACACGGCCTTTGGCGTTGAGCGCCTGGTGCGCTACGCATTTGAACAGGCAGCAGCCCGTCCGGCTCACCACCTTACGCTGGTTCACAAGCACAATGTTTTGGTCTTCGCCGGTGGCCTGTGGAGCCGCATCGTCGAGGAAGTTGGCCGCGAATACCCGCAGGTCCGTGTCGACTATTGTCACATTGATGCCGCGACGATCTACATGGTGACCGATCCGGGCCGCTTTGATGTCATCGTCACCGATAACCTCTTCGGCGACATCTTGACCGATGAGGCGGGAGCCGTCACCGGCGGCGTTGGCCTCTCGGCCTCGGGAAATATCAACCCCGAAGGCGCGCACCCCTCAATGTTCGAGCCCGTCCACGGCTCCGCGCCCGACATTGCAGGTCAGGGCAAGGCGGACCCGACCGCAACCATTGCATCTGTTGCGCTCATGCTCAATCACCTCGGATATGCCGATCAGTCGCGCGCGATCATGGACGCGATTGAAGAAGACATGCGCAACCGTGCAGCCGCTAACGCCGCTGGTGATCCTTTGGTGCGCACGACCGAGCAGATCGGCAGTGACTTGGTTGCGCTGATTCGCCGCTGACGAGGCCACGCCCGGGGGAGTGGGAGCCGAGAGTCGCGCGCACCGCCCCACCGGGTCAGATGACGGACCACCTTATGCTTGACCCCCGCAAGGGGAATATTCTGAACGTACTTCAGCTTTTGAGGAGGACACGATGACAGAAACGCAGCACACTCCCACCGAATTGGAGCGATTGGGGGAGGAGCCTCTGCCTTCGGCAGATGAACTGGCTGGTCGTTTCCCGCTGACCCAGAACCCGAATCCGACCCCGCAGGCGGATTACGAAAAGGCCATGGAGGAACTGAACTTCGGAACAGTTTTCACCGATCACATGGCACACATGCGCTGGACACCTGAAACCGGATGGGGCCAGCGTGAGGTCATTCCCTTCGGTCCTCTAGACCTGTCTCCCGCGGCCGCTGTCCTTCACTATGGCCAGTCTGCTTTCGAAGGCATCAAGGCCTACCGTCACTCCGACGGCAGCATTTGGACCTTCCGTCCAGGCTTCAATGCCGCGCGTATGAACCACTCGAATTGGCGTCTGGCCATGCCGCAGATGGACCGCGAGGACTTTGTCGCAGCGCTGGTGAACTACGTGCGTGCAGATGAGAAGTGGGTTCCGGGTGCTGAAGGATCCTCTCTCTACCTGCGTCCCTTCACTTTCGCCTCTGAGCCCTTCCTCGGTGTGCGCTCCGCTCACCAGGTTGATTTCTACGTCATCGGCTCCCCGGTCGGCCCCTACTTCAAGTCGGGCACTCAGACCGGCGTGTCCATTTGGGTTGAGAAGCACTACCACCGCGCTGGCCCCGGTGGAACCGGTTCGGCAAAGGCTGGCGGTAACTACGCGGCTTCGCTGCTCCCGCAGAACCTGGCCGCAGAGCGCGGTTTCAAGCAGGTCTGCTACCTGGATACCTACGAGCACAAGTACCTCGAAGAGCTCGGCGGCATGAACATGTTCGTCGTCATGGCAGATGGAAGCGTGCGCACCCCCAAGCTCACCGGCGTGATCCTCGAGGGTGGCACCCGTAGCGCGATCTGCCGACTGCTGCGTTCGCGTGGCGTGCCGGTAACCGAGGAATCCATCGCTCTTGCCGACTTGGTTGAGGGCATTAAGAATGGCTCGGTCGCTGAGATCTTCGCCTGTGGTACCGCTGCGGTCGTGACCCCGATTGCACGCCTCGCCTCGGATGATTTCGACGTCGAGCTTCCCGCGGGTCCCGTCACCCACCAGATCTGGAAGGACATCACGGACATCCAGATGGGCCGCGCGGAAGATCCCTTCGGCTGGATGTACCGTCTGGCCTGACCTGATTGACGAGGCCGTGGCCGCCTTCCCGCGCACTTAAGCGTGGGCGTGCCCGCGAGTTTGCGTTGTAAACCTTAATAAAGGGGCGTTCGGAGTAATCCGAACGCCCCCACAAACGTCTTCGGTATGAAGCTTTCCCTTCTATATGACTTTCTGTCATTAAGAAGCTAAGGTAGTCCTAAGTAGCGTCATAATGAAATGACGTCATATAGCCAAATGAGGAGAGCGAATCGATGGGACCCGCGTCCAACGCCTCGCCAAGCGCACTACCGCAGCCTTATCCCAAACAGCGGATATCGAACGTCATCGAGATCATTAAGAATCTGCTGCCTGCGATGTTCCTGATCATTTTCTACATCGAGCTCGGTTTGGTTATTGACTCCCTCATCAGTGGCACTGTCTCTCTCCTGTCACTGGGGTATCTTTCGCTCTTTGCCTTAGCAGCAGGAATGATGGCTTTTAGCGCCTCCTTCTCGGGAGGTACACGCCTGCGCACAGATGAACCCCGTATTCGCCACGCAATGGTCGCCCAAGTTTTCCGCCTCGGAGTCAGTGAGCGCACGAAGGAACGCTCGGGTCGCATCGTCAATACCGCAACCGATGGTGTTGAGCGCAGCTCGAATTATCGCGGTACTTTCATCGCACCAATGCTGGCCTCGCTGCTCACGCCGCTTCTTGTTGTTGTCGTCGTTTTTACTATGGATCCGGTTTCGGGAGCGTTTCTTGCGATCTCGATTCCTTTGGTTCCGCTGACCGTTGGCGCGTTCCAAGCAGCTTTCCGTTCAGTATCGAACCGCTACCGCACAGCATCGCGAGCGCTCGCGGCCCAAGAACTTGATGCGATCCAGGGGCTTTCAACGCTGTCCTACATTGGCGCAGGAAAAGCCGTTGGTCGCACCCTCGCTGATGCGGCAGAGAATGTGCGCGTCAAGGTCATGCGCTACCTTGCCGGAAACCAGATGGTCCTGCTGGTTGTCGATGGTGTCTTCTCACTGGGAATGATCACCGGTGCGACTGCTCTTGCCTACTGGCGCCTGAGTGACGGTTGGTTCAGCGTCGGCCAAGCCGTCACCCTTGTCCTGCTCTCCTCAATCATGCTCGATCCTCTGGATCGAATCGGCCAGTTCTTCTACATCGGTATGGGGGGAATCGCTGCGACCCGCGAAATTAAACGCTTTATCAGTGAAGTTCCTGAGGTTATCGACCCGGCAGAAGATGGCGCTTGTGCGCCCGCAGTCCTTCCCGCACCCGGGGAAGTGAGCATTGACGGCGTTTCTTTCGCTTACGAGGCCGACACCCCGATCCTGCGCGGAGCTACACTTCGCGTCGCCCCCGGTGAGCACATTGCGATCACGGGTACCTCGGGCGCTGGAAAGTCAACGCTCTCAAGCCTGATCCAGGCGCACCACCGTCCCAGCGCAGGATCCATCTGCATTAATGGCGTTGATATCTCCCAGGTACCCCTGCAGTGGGTTCGCTCGCAAATCGCTGTTGTCGAACAAACCACCTACCTTTTCTCTGACACTTTGCGTGCGAACATCCTGATCGCCAACCCCTCAGCCAGTGACGAAGAGATCCTCACGGCACTGCGCATCGTCGGCCTCGACGATCTTTTGGCAAGGCTTCCCGAGGGATTGGATACCCGCGTCGGTGACAAGGGGCTGGCGCTTTCGGGAGGTGAAGCGCAGCGCGTCGCACTTGCTAGGGCATTCATCAAAGACGCCCCAATCCTTCTGCTCGATGAACCCACTGCACACGTCGATTTGGAAAGCGAAAGACAGATTCTTAACGCCATCGATACCGTTGCACGTGGACGTACAACCATCACGATTTCTCACCGAGGAGCAACGATCGCCCACGCAGACCGCCAGGTTGAACTGAAGGAAGGGGAACTTCGATGAACCCCCAGAACTTCACGCGCATGGACCTCTCGCGCCGCCTCATTCGCGTCGCTCGTCCTGTCCTTTTCCCGCTTGTTTTCTCTCTACTTGCGCGTATTGTTGCGCTGGTTTTGGGGATCGCGCTCTTTGCGGTGGGAACATGGGCATTGGGTTCCTATGCCTCGGATCCGGCCTCGGTCACCCTGTCATGGGTGGTGTGGGCGCTGGTGATCATGTCCCTGCTCAAGGCATTGTTCCGCTACCTCGAGCAATACGCGGGACACTACGTTGCTTTCCGTTCTCTTGCGCTGCTGCGTAACTACTTCTTTGATTCGCTAGAACCCCAAGCTCCGGCGATGACCGAGGGGGCAGATACCGGTGACCTTTTGTCGCGAGTCACGAAAGACGTCGATCGTGTCGAGGTTTTCTTCGCACACACCCTGGTGCCCCTGGCAACGGCGGTAATCGTTCCCATTGGGACTGTCGTGTGGATGGGCGTGGCAATCTCGCCGCTCAATGCTCTTGTTCTGGCACCTTTCCTTGTCCTGGCAGGGATTTGTGTTCCGACCGTCGGTGGCAAGACCACCGACGAAGCTGCGCAAGTGCTTCGCGCGACTCGCGGTAGGCTCTCGCACCACGTCACCGACTCGGTTCAAGGCGTGCGCGAAGTCATTGCTTTCGGCGCGCAGGAACATCGCATGAACGAAATGGCTGACGAGCTGGAAGAATACATTTTCCAAGCTCAGTACAAGACCTCTTTCTGGATTGCTATTCGACGAGGCTTTAACCAAGCACTGCTTCCCCTGGCTGTTGTCGCTCAGATCCTTGTCGCCTGCTCGGCTTACCCCTCGGGCAGACTGAGCATCGCGCAGGTCACCATGTCCTTGGGCGTTGCACTGGCCTCTTTTGCACCGGTTTTGGCGGTTGAGGATCTCACTGCGGATCTGGATCAGGCCTACGCCTCGGCGGCGCGAATCTTCGCGGTGACCGATCGCGAACCATTGGTTCCTGATCCGGAAGCCCCTCGCCCCATCGCTGGCAGCGGCGATCTTCAGATTATGGGCGTGGACTTTACCTACCCGCAGGTTGCTATAGCTTCAGGCCTTCAAGATGACTCTGAAGGATACGAGAACCATCGCCCCCAAGTCCTCCACGATGTGACTGTCACTATTCCTGCCGGCTCAACAACTGCAATTGTTGGCGCATCGGGCTCGGGTAAGTCGACGCTTGCTGCTCTGCTCGCTCGCGTGTGGGATCCGGACTCCGGTTCGATCAGCATCGGGGGAGTGGACCTGCGTGAGGACACTCAAGACCACATTCGTTCTGTTGTCACCTTGGCCCCGCAGCGCGCTCACGTCTTCAACGATTCAATTCGTGCAAACCTTCTGCTTGCGCGCCCTGAGGCAAGCGATGCCGAACTCCGCGACGCTTTGGAAGCGGTTGACCTCAGCGAGTGGATCGCCTCGGAAAGCGAAGGAATCGACACCCAGGTCGGCGAAATGGGCGAGCGCATTTCCGGCGGGCAACGTCAGCGCCTGGCCCTTGCCCGCGCGCTCCTGCGCGATACCCCCATCATGATCCTTGACGAGGCCACCTCCCAAGTTGATCGCGAAACTGAAGCACGCGTGCTGGCCGGGATTCGCAGTCGGACCAGTGAGAAGACCCTGATCGTTGTCGCTCACCGCCTGGACACCATTCGCGATGTTGATCGCATCATCGTCATGGATTCGGGCCGCATTGTGGAGAGCGGAACCTGGGATGAACTCTACGAATCGGGTGGAGCATTACGCGCTCTCGCTGAACGCGAAGAAGGGACACGCTAAACTTTTCACACATACCGAGCGTTTCGTAAAAACGCCGTCCACTCGTTGTTCTCCAACGACGGACGGACCTCGGTGTCATGGAAAGGCTGAGGAGACCAGATGGAACAGCTGCAGGGCTGGCGCAAGTTTGACGATTGGGGCTCACAGAGCGCAATCGCCGAATTCTTGGGCGAAACTCCAGGGCCTCGGCCTGTTTCTGAACTCTGGTTCGGTAATCACCCAGATGGTCCAACCCTCCTCCAAGACGGTTCGACTCTGGGCGATCTCATCGCACAGGATCCGAAGAAGGCCCTGGGATCGGGAATCCTCTACGCCTTTGGAAACAATCTTCCCTTCCTCATGAAGGTCATCGCACCCGATGAGACCCTCTCTCTTCAGGTCCATCCCACAAAGGAAATCGCTCGAGAAGGCTACCTGCGCGAAGAAGTGCTGGGAATTGAGCGCACCGCTCCGAACCGTTCCTATCGGGATATGAACCATAAGCCCGAAATGCTCTACGCTTTGACCGATTTCGAGGCCCTCATTGGTTTCCGGGTCCCTCGAAAGGCGCGCCGACTTCTGGAAGGCCTCGAGGGTGAGCTGGCTGAGCTTCTTCGCCGACGACTCAAGCTCTCAACCGTGCGCGGGGGCCTGCGTTCCTTGGCCTCGTGGGTTTTCGATATCGATTCCCCTGTCACCCCAGCCCTGGTCGAGGAATTTGTTGATGCCTGCCGCACGCGTCTGGAATCAGGAAATTCCCCCTCGCTTCGCGCCGATCAATTGGTGTGCGAGTTGGAAGCTGTGCACGGTGGTGATTCTGGAATCATCTTGGCATTCCTGATGAATCCCGTTTCGCTTCGTGCAGGTGAGGCTGCGTATATCCCGCCACGCCAGATCCACGCCTACCAGCGCGGTTTGGGAATCGAGGTGATGGCGGCCTCGGATAACGTCATTCGAGCGGGACTGACCCACAAGCATGTTGACAGTGCACAACTTGTTGAAATTGCTGAGTTCTCTGCGCTCCCTCCCGTCCGTTTGGCTCCCGAGCATCCCAGCCCTCATTCGGATCGTTTCTTGGCGCCCGCTCAGGAATTTGAACTCACCGTGACGACCTGTACCCCTGACCTGAGCAATCTTCGCGTTCCCGGTGAGGGGCCTCGAATCGCAATGGTGACCCGCGGGCGCTTGAGTTTGTCGACCGAGGCCGGGGAGTGCACCCTGGGCCGCGGAGAGGCGGTTTTCATCTCCGCCGCAGAACATCAGCTGCGTATTGCAGGTGAGGGCGAACTGGTTCAGTGCTCTGCGCCGTGATTGGCTTTCACAGCCCACGCAAAGGGTGAGCAAAACTCTTCCTTGCCTTGCACCGCGATGCTACAGGCATGAGTAATCTTCTTGAACCTATTGTCCAAGCCGTTGTTTCGCTCGTGGGTGCACTCGGTGCCCCCGGCGTCGGTATTGCTGTCGCAGCAGAAAACCTATTCCCGCCCATCCCCAGCGAAGTAATCCTGCCTTCCGCGGGCTTTGCTGCGGCCGCGGGAAGTATGGGGCTGATCAGCGCAATCGTGTGGGCGACCTTAGGATCGGTTGCTGGTGCGCTGGCCCTGTATGCCTTGGGCGCGTGGTTTGGCCGGGCACGCTTTTACTCCCTGGCCGCGAATATTCCTTTTGTTAAGGAGGTCGACATCAAGCGCGCTGAAGCGTGGTTTGTGCGCCGAGGCCCGCTGGCAGTTCTCCTGGGACGCATCGTCCCCGTCGTGCGTTCCTTGATTTCCATTCCAGCAGGTATCGAACGAATGAAGCTTCTGCCCTTCACTGTGTACACAGCAATTGGTTCAGCGGTGTGGAATGCGATCCTTATCGGTGCCGGATATGCGCTCGGCGCGAATTGGACGCTTGTCGAAGAATGGATTTCGCGATACCAGCTTATCGTTTTTGCCTTCGCAGGAGTCGCGCTTGTGGTGTGGGCGGTCAAAAAGTGGACAGTTCGCAAAGGCTTGGTAAGCACCGCAAAACCGCGCCACATGGGGAAAAGTGTATGCAAGGCCTCGTCCATTTCCTGATCTGGGCGAGAAGTAGCCACCATGCGGAACTAGGGTTGAAACAGTTACATAATTGTCATTGGGGGAGTAATCCATGAGTAAGCCCTTGCGTTCAGCAACATCGACTCAAGGACGCAATATGGCCGGAGCGCGTGCGCTCTGGCGTGCGACCGGAATGACGGATGGGGATTTCGGCAAGCCGATTATCGCGATCGCCAACTCCTACACCCAATTCGTTCCCGGCCACGTCCACCTCAAGGACATGGGCGACTTGGTCGCCGGAGCGATTCGCGAAGCAGGCGGCGTTGCGAAGGAATTTAACACCATCGCTGTTGACGATGGCATCGCAATGGGCCACGACGGCATGCTCTACTCGCTGCCTTCGCGCGAGGTGATCGCGGACTCGGTGGAGTACATGGTCAATGCCCACCGCGCCGATGCGCTTGTGTGTATCTCGAACTGCGACAAGATCACTCCCGGTATGCTCATCGCTGCCATGCGCTTGAATATCCCGACGATCTTCGTTTCGGGTGGTCCTATGGAATCCGGCGCTTCCATTGAAGGCGTTGTTGAGCACCGCCTTGACCTGATCGACGCCATGGTCATGGCTGTCGATGACTCGGTCTCCGATGCCGAGCTTGCACGCGTCGAGGCGAATGCCTGCCCGACCTGTGGATCCTGCGCTGGCATGTTCACCGCAAACTCCATGAACTGCTTGAACGAGGCCATTGGCCTGGCACTTCCCGGAAACGGCACCACCTTGGCCACCCAGGTTGAGCGTAAGAAGCTCTTCCTGGAAGCCGGCCACCGCATTGTCGATATGTGCCGTGCGTACTACGACAATGACGATGATTCGGTTCTGCCCCGTTCCATCGCTACCAAGCATGCGTTTGAAAACGCAATGAGCTTGGATGTTGCGATGGGTGGCTCGACCAACACCGTTCTTCACATTCTTGCGATCGCTCACGAGGCCGGGGTGGACTTCACCCTGGATGATATCGATGCGATTTCGCGTCGCGTCCCTTGCCTGTGCAAGGTGGCTCCGAACTCGACGAAGTACCACATTGAGCATGTGCACCGCGCAGGCGGTATTCCCGCTCTCCTTGGTGAGCTCAACCGCGCTGGTTTGCTGCAGCGCGATGTGCACTCCGTCCACGCTCCTTCCTTGGAAGAGTGGCTTGCTCAGTGGGATATCCGCAGTGGCAGCGCGAGCGACGAGGCCAAGCATCGTTACCTTGCGGCGCCCGGTGGCGTGCGCACGACCCACGCCTTCTCGACCGCGAACCTTTTCGAGTCCTTGGAAACTGATTCCGAGAATGGCTGCATCCGCGATGTCGAGCACGCATACACGAAGGACGGCGGGCTTGCGGTCCTTTACGGCAACATCGCCGAGAATGGCGCGGTTATTAAGAGCGCAGGTATTGATGAGTCGCTCTTCCACTTCGTTGGCCGTGCTTTCGTTGTCGAGTCTCAAGAAGAGGCCGTTGAATCGATTCTGAGCAAGAAGGTTCAGGAAGGCGACGTCGTCGTCATCACCTACGAAGGCCCCAAGGGTGGACCGGGCATGCAGGAAATGCTCTACCCGACCTCGTACCTCAAGGGACTGGGCTTGGGTAAGAAGTGTGCGCTGATCACCGATGGCCGTTTCTCCGGCGGTACCTCCGGTATTTCCATCGGTCATATCTCTCCCGAGGCCGCTGCCGGCGGTGCGATTGGCTTGGTTCGCACGGGCGATGAGATCGAGATCGACGTCAACAAGCGTCTGCTTCGCGTGAATGTCAGCGATGAGGAACTTGAGCGCCGCCGCGCGGAGATGGGCGCCACCCCGTGGAAGCCCTCCAAGCCTCGTTCGCGTCACGTCTCTGATGCCTTGAAGGTCTACGGAATGCTTGCAGCATCTGCCGATAAGGGCGGCGTGCGTATTCTGCCCGATTGGGCCTGAGCGCGTGAAGGATAAAGCGATGACCTTAGCGACCTTTGGCCGTTGGGCCTATCTGCTTGTCGCGATCGCCGCGTGGGTGGGTGTCGTTTTCACCCTGGTTATTACCGGTGTGGATGGATATTCTCGCGAGGCCGTGGCCCGGCCTGGGATGTTCGGTGGAGCTCCCTTTGGCTGGGCCGGCTTCGGCCAGCGAATGATTGAATGCCTGTCCTATTTCACTGAGTGGTCAAATATTCTGGTCGCCATTGTCGCGACTTTGATCGTGTGGAAAGGTCCTGACATCGGTTCGTGGGGACGTGCACTTCAATTGTGTGCGCTCATGATGATTACCGTGACGGCGATCGTCTACCACTTCTTGATTCGTCCCACTGAAGTGCTCAGCGGCTGGTCGGTGTTCACGAACCCGCTCCAACACGTGGTTGTTCCTGCGCTCATGATTCTGGCGGCTCTGGTCTGTGGGCCTCGTGGTGGGCTAGATGTTTCGGTTGTGCTGAAAGCCCTGGTGATCCCAGTGATTTGGGTGGTCTACACCTTGATTCGCGGGGCTTTTGTCCACCAGTATCCGTACGATTTTGTGAACGTGAGCGTCCTGGGCTACCAGCAGGTGCTGATTAACATCGTTGCGATTTTGTGCGGTGCTCTGGTATTTCTTGCGGTCATCGCCGGAATTGACTGGGGTGTGGGGAAGGCTCTACCCGCGCGCAACTAAGCGACGCGGACCAAAGACTGCGGTCCCTACGCGGACGATTGTTGCGCCTTCTGCGATCGCCCATTCCAGATCGTGACTCATCCCCATGGAGAGTTCCAGCTTGTTTGCCGGGATTGCAAGTTGTTGCGCGGCGGTGTCGCGGAGCTCTCGCAGGAGCGCGTAGCCGCGGCGAACATCTGCTTCAGCGGGGGAGTTCAGGCCAACGGTCATTAGGCCCGCGAACTTGAGGTGCGTAGAGGCGGTGACGGCCTCGGCAATCGAAGAGAAATCAGCAGGAGAGCAGCCGTGTTTGGTGTCTTCACCTGAGACATTGACTTCGATGAAAATCGGGAGCTCTGTGGTCGCACGTGAATCGATTTTCTGCACCAAGGCAACAGAATCAATCGATTCAATCGCGTCGACACAGGAGAGCGCCTGATTGATCTTATTGGATTGGAGGGGTCCGATCAGGTGAATCTGAGCCCTTGGGACCTCACGGATTGCATCCACGGTTGCTTTCGCTTCTTGCACTCGATTGTGTCCCAAGAGGATCGGCTGCCCCAGATCGCTTAAGGCCTGGGCGGCCTCGCGGCACTCCTCGGGAGTGCGAGTCTTCACTGCGAGTTCCAACGACACGTGATCGGTACGGCCAGTGGCTTGGCGTGCGCGCTCAATTCGGTCAAGAGCCTGGGCAATTGCAGACGGAATACTCATAGTTCAAGTGTAGACGGCCCACTCAGGGACGAATCAGGGGAAAATCAGGGCAAAAAGCGCAGCTGAGTCCCGCAGTCGCATGGCAGACTTGATGTAACTCGAAAGTGAAGCGGATTGGCGAAAGGATGCACATGCGCTTCTTGCTGAATGTGATTTGGTTGGTTTTTGGTGGCTTTGTACTGTTTTTGGACTACATCTTTTTTGGATTGCTCGCGTGTATTTTCATCGTGACGATCCCGGCGGGTATCGCCTCGTTCCGCATCGCGTCCTACGTGCTGTGGCCCTTCGGTAAGCGAGTTGTCCCGATGCCCGGAGCGGGTGCCGGTTCGGCGCTGATGAACCTGATCTGGTTCTTCATTGCTGGTGTCTGGCTGGCAATCGGACACGTCATCACGGCTTTCTTCCAGGCCATCACCATCATCGGTATTCCCTTGGCGATCGCCAATCTCAAGCTCATCCCGATCACCTGCTTCCCATTCGGCAAGATGGTGATTGATGATCCGCAGGCGGCTTTCGTCTAGAGTGCCGCTCCGCTATGTGCGGTGAAACTCAGGGCCGGGCTGATTCCCTTCAGCCCGGCCGTTTTACTTGCCGCGAACTCAGAGACCCTCTCCTTGGGACTTACACTGGGGGTATGGCTCGCAAACACTCTAAAGATCACGCTTCAGGACCCACTCACGCAATTGAGGAATTGAACGAGGCCGGGGTTCCTTTCGTTGTTCACGAGTACGAGCATGATCCTTCCGCGCGTGCCTACGGTGAAGAAACCGTTGAGAAATTGGGGATTGATCCCGCAATTGCTTTCAAGACCTTGATGGTCAAGCTTGAGCCGACGGGGGAGTATGTCGTGGGTTGTGTTCCGGCGCTTGCGCACCTGTCAATGAAGCTCATTGCCAAAGCCGCCGGAGCGAAGAATGCTGCGATGGCTGATCCTGCCGTTGCGCAGCGTCGTACGGGCTATGTCGTTGGCGGGATTAGTCCTTTGGGGCAAACGACAAAACATCGAATCTTTATTGATTCCTCATGTCTGGATC